>Ga0172381_10000348_pt1 | contig 56485 bp, 64 predicted proteins | sample Leawel6488metaG_FD_119754 | JGI IMG/M metagenome (GOLD analysis project Ga0172381, IMG submission 119754) | Leachate microbial communities from a municipal landfill in Southern Ontario, Canada - Leachate well 64-88 metaG | ecosystem: Engineered > Solid waste > Landfill > Unclassified | place... | reverse complement strand
GAATACATAAAGTTTACATTTGCATCAACATCTTCTCCAAGATCCTGAACAAAGTATTTATGGTCTTCTTGCTTTAATTTATAGTAAGTCCCGCTAACTTTTATTGCTGCAACATTTGCCTCAAGAGAATTTATCAAATCACTTCTAACCGCAGTAGTAGTCCAGATTTTAGGACTGCAAGTAATTTCTGTTCCATCTACAGGAGTATAAAGTCTTAAAACATCAACACCATAATTTTCAAGAAACATCTCTTTCTTTTGTTTTTCATAAATCTTTCTTGCAATGTCATAAAGTTTTCCAAGGTTAGAAGGGACTTCCTTAGAGTGAGTTGTTCCTCTCCAGGTAGAATTTTCAAAATTGATTGCTATTTCCTGATTAAACTTAACAGTTATTTTATTATCAAGAATACTTGTGGTAACCAAATCTACATTTCCAAGTTCAACCCTAAATCCCTGAGCTTCAAATTTAGAAAAATCACAATCAGAAATTCTTTCCTTTAAGAAATTGTTTAACTGTTCCTGCATATGGTCTTTTGTAGAAACTTGTTCTTTGAGAATGCCATTGCCAGTTACATAATACCAATAAGGAATTCCATTACCAAGGAGATTTAATTGAGATGAAAAAGGCATAAAATCACTTCCAGGAGAAAAACTAGGGGTTTCAATATAACCTGCAGTTTGTCCAAGAATCATAGCCCCCATCTGGGTTTCATCTTGAACACAAGATAAATAATAATTATAAACAGGTTCAATTTCCTTGGGCATAGTTTGTCCAAAAACATTGCCTCGAACTAAAAAATATACAGCTATTCCTACGACAATAATAATTGCGATTATAATAAAGACTGTAACCTGCCCTTTTTTAGTCATCACCCCACTTATCATCTTTGTTTTTTCTCCCAAATGTCTTTTTTCGAAAAAGAAGTTGTTTTAATTTTCTTTTCAATTAATGAAATAATTTCACTATTAATATCCTTGTCTATAATCTTTTTAAAATTCTCCCATAATTCTTCATTTTCAATTAAAAGTAGATATTTTTTCATAGGCCCTCTTTTTTATTCATTAAATAATGCAAAAAAGCATATATAAATCTTTCTTAATTAATTAGTAACTTACTAACTTAGTAAGTATAAATATCTTAAAACAATAAAGAAAATTAAGAAGTAATTATATCAAAAATACATAGACCTGCCAAAAAATAACAAATTTAACAAGATTCACTCTTGTTAAATTGAGTAACTTATCTAACGAGCCACATTGTGGCGAAGTTATTTTAAAAAAATGGACCCACCAAGGATTGAACTTGGGATCTATCCACGTCAAGGATATGGTTTGCCACTAGCCTATGGGTCCTTTCGAATTAGTCAGATTATAAAGACAACTGATTAATTATAAATTTATCTCCTGCTTTTCTTTCCACCTTTTATCTGCCCAAAGTTCCCATTAACAAATTTAAAGTTTAATTTTCCTTTATCAATCTTAGCAATATGACAAAGGTTTTCAAAAAAAGTCCTGGGTAAAAGCCTTCTCTCAGTATAATAACTCTTAAGACTGCTATATTTAACATTAAATCCAAATTGTAATATTCCCCTAACAGAAATACAGTTAAGTTGTTCTACAGCTAAGTCTAAAAACTTTCTCTGCTCTAAATGAGGGAATAAAACTCTTTGTTCTTTTAACTGTGACACCATTAAATACAAAAGTTTAAAAACCTATTTAAATCTAATGTTTTATTAAAATTAATCAATTAATAAAATGAAATTACCTAAGGCAACAAAAAGATTTTGCCCATATTGTAAAAAAAGAACAGATCAAAAAATAGACTTAGTAAGTACAGGATTTAAAAGAGGAACAATGGCAAGGGGCTCATTATCAAGAGTAAAGAAAAGAGGAAAAAACAGAGGATTTGGAAACCAGGGAAAATATTCAAGAAAAGCAATTAAATCATGGAAGAGAAAAACTAAAACTTCAATGAGAAGAGTAATAATTTATACTTGTAAAGACTGTAAAAAGTCAAAACTCGGAAAACAATCAAGAAGAGTAAGTAAAATAATGTTAGAATAAAAATGGCAGCACAAAAACAAACAAAAGTAATAACCAAAAGAAGGAAATTCATAGATGTAGAAATTCCATTAACAAGGTCAAAAATAGAATTAATTGCAAATTCTCCAAAAGACGTTGAAAACAGGACAATAAAGCTTGATTTAACAAGACAATTGAAAGGAAAAAGTGTTGAAGTTGTTGTTAAAGTTAAACTTCAGGATAATAAACCTGTTGCAGAACCTGAAAAAATGAAGTTAATGCCTTATTTTATCAGAAGAATGATAAGAAAAAGAATAAGTTATGTTGAAGATTCTTTCTTTGTTCCTTCTCAAGAAAGCCTACTAAAAGTAAAACCGTTTTTGATAACAAGAAAAAAAGTTTCAAAGGCAGTTAGAAAAACCCTTAGAAATAAATGTAAAAACTGGGTAGAAGATTATGTTGCAGATAAAAAAGATGGAGAAATATTTAATGAGATTTTATCAAACAGAATGCAAAGACCTCTTTCATTATACTTGAAAAAAACTTATCCTCTTTCATTATGTGAAATAAGAATACTTGAAAAAGTAAGACCATTAAGACCTGAAGAAGTTCCAAAAATAAAAGAAAAGCCAAAAATAAAAGAAAAAGAAGAATTTATTGACCAGCTTGAAGAAATAGAACAAGAAAGAATAAAAAAAGCAGAGCAGGAAATAAAACAAACTCAAGAAAATGCAACAAAAGTAGAATCTTCAGCAAACATTGAATCCTCACCTTCAAAAGAAGATGAGCTTGTTCAGTCTGCTAAACCGAAAAAAACAAGAAAAAAGAAAACAGAAGAAGAGAAAAAAGAGTAAAATGATTCAACAAACACTTGTTCTAGTAAAACCCGATGGAGTCCAAAGAGGCTTAGTTGGAGAAGTAATAAAAAGATTTGAGCAAAGAGGATTAAAAATAGTTGCTTTAAAACTAACAAAAGTTTCCAAAGATCTTGCACAAAAACATTATACAGATGATATTGCAAAAAGAAGAGGAGAAGCAGTAAGAAAAAGACTTCTTGATTTTATAACTGATTGTCCAGTTGTTGCAATGATTGTTGAAGGAGTAGATGCAATAGAAAATGTAAGAAAATTAGTAGGTGCAACAGAATCAAAAGCAGCTCTTCCAGGAACAATAAGAGGAGATTTTTCTCATGTAAGTTATAATCATGCTGATGAAAAAGAAATTGCAGTAAAAAACCTAATCCATGCATCAAGCGATGAAAAAGATGCAGCTTATGAAACAAAATTATGGTTTTCTATAGACGAAGTGCATGACTATAAAAGAGCTGATGAAGAGCATGTTTGGTAATTAAAATTCTAATCAACCATTGATAAGCCCACTCGCACATTTTATAAGTTCACTAATTTGAGTAGGCTTTCTTAAATATGCTTGATAATCCACTCCAAGACTAAGCCCTGTTCTTTGAGCAATTGTTTCAATTTTAACCCTAGAATGAATAATAACAGGTATATCTCTTTCTCTTAAAATCCTAACAAAACCAATATTGGACTCTATTAAACCTCCTTGTTCAAGATAAGGATTAACAACAGCAAGACTAACATCACTTGATTCTAAAAAGCTTCTTGCATAAGAGCCCTGACGAGTAACTTCCACCCTGCAATGGAGTTCTGATTCTAGAGCACAAACAAGAGAAGGAGGCATGCCTACTTTATCTAGAACTAAAATACTTCTAAGCATAAAAATAAGCTGATTTATAGGATTTTAAACAAATCTATATTAAAAAACATATAATCTAAGGTGTAACAAAACCCTTTTAAATCTTCAAAATTTAAGTTTTCCATGAGTTAAAAACCAAGGTTTTTAAATGACAATATTGTAGTAATTTTATGCCTCCATAGCTCAGTTGGTAGAGCGGCAGTTTTGTAAACTGTAGGTCGTCGGTTCGAATCCGGCTGGAGGCTTTTTTTTAAACCTTTAATAACCCTACAACTAAAGACTACAGCCGGACAGGCTGGAGGCTTATATTATATTGCGAAGCAATATAATCTTATTTTTCTCCATCTGAATTCGAAGTTCTAGTGCTCGGTTAGAATAACTTATATTTGTAAAAATAGAAGTTTCAAAAAATATTTTATATTTTTAGGACTTCAAAAGCCCCTGCTTTTGAATGTTACCAAAATTTATGATAAATTTTGAGTACCTGCCTGGAAGCTTTTTTATCATATTGCAAAGCAATATGATTATAATTCTCAAGTCCAGATTCTAATCAAATAGTAGAATTATTGCATATAAGTTCACAGGATAAACTGCAATCATTGCAACTAGAATAACAAACCTCTGAACTTAAAAAAGTCTCTCCAAGAACTTGTTTTCCATCAGGGCCATTAATAACAGGAACTGCCTTAAGTTGAACTATTTTCTCAGATGAATCCACACCTAGTTGAGAATAAAAAATATCAACCCTTTTTTCTCCAAGTTCAGAATTAATAAAAGCAGAAGAATTATCATTTAAATAAGAATAATCTTTTCCATTACTGTCTTTTGCAATAAATTTAATTCCAGCTAAATATCCATTTCTAGGTATCTGAAGAATAAAAGACCTTATATGCTTATTATTATCACTTCCACAAATTATTGATTTTGAACTAAACTTCACTTGAGTAAGGTTAAGGTCTAAAGAAACATTTAAAGGCATATCCAAGGAAACATTTTGAGGAGCCTTAGGAATATTATGACTATTGCTAAACATAAAATAAAAATTTATTACTATAGCTAAAAAAACAAGAATAATAGAAACAATAAGCAATATTGTAATGCTCTTGAATTGAGGACCTTTTGAATTTGTCATTTTTTATAAGCAATTTTATTAAAATGTAAAATTAACCCTTAAGTTTATTGGATAATCCTTTGGAACAACAAAAGATTTATTAAAATACCTAAAATTTACATGAGAAGTATCAACTTTATTTTCAATTAACCATTTAAACCCAAATCTTTTGTCATCAGATACTGCAAATTTATAACAATAAATTTTTTGTAAAGTGGAATTATCAGTTATAGTATAACAGTCTTTAGACTGAGCACCTGCACGGCACTTATTTGATTCAAAACTGCAATTTGCAACATGACTGCTGCTTCCATCTATAAAATAATTACCAATTTCATTGATTATATGATTATAATTTGGAGAATCAATAATTGCAAAAATATTAAGCCCTTCCTTGTAAATAAATATTCGGGAATTATCAATTGCACTCTGCTTATTTTCTCTTGACATTTCTTGTGCAACTGCTCGAATTAGCCTTGTTCCTGATTGAGTATAACTATGAGTTGTATTACAAATTCCAGTAGTAGTGCAGCTTGAAAGTATTGCATTAGAATTATCACCAAAGTCCCAGATTATATCAAGATCATCGTCTTCATCATAACTTATTTGTTCAAAACTAATTGGAACTGTAGAGCCTGTTGATTTATTTATAATATAATTTGATTCAGGAGCAGGTTTTGCTATTTTTATTAAAGGCACTGAATTCTCATAACCATAAACATTTAATATTCCCATTCCATTGGATCCTTCTTTAGAGCTCACTTGTTTTAGTACTGAACCATCCACATTAAGCATTTGCCCTATAAAATAAAATCCTCCAGTTTCAGTTGTTGTCCAAAGGGCAAATCCTTTTCCCGAAGTTTGTGCAACACGAGCTGAAGAAAACCAACTCAAAGGATTCCAATTTAACTGTGACTCTTTTTTTAGAGTATAGTTCATCACCCGGTCTTTAACCTCTCCGCTTGCAACAAGTTTTACAGTATCGCTAAGATTAGTACTGATTATAGGTATATCATTCATATTAGACCACGAACTACTAAGTGCAATAACTAAGCACCTGCCAACACTAATATCGCAAGACTGTCCATCAGGACATCCAGAAGTAAAAGCTGAAAATTCCCCTAAATTAGCTAAGTCTCCTCCACCATTAATTAAAATATAAATTTTATTTACGCCAATAATAGGACTTAGAAAACTCTCATTTACAGTATTTTTATAACAAGAATAATGAGAATGGGAAATTTCTGCTCCAGCACTATTTTGAAAATAAACAATTCCAGTATTTCCTCCATCAGTTCCCCCGCATGAAATAGAATACCTTGAAATATTATAATCGGTTCCTAAATTAATTGTAATATTTGAGTTAACTGCTTGTCCAGCATCCCACATTCCACTATTAGCTCCATCAGTAATAAGTAATGAACTTCCAGAACCAGCAGGACTTACAGTTACAGATTTTCCTTGTGCAATATTAGAAGAAAAACATGCTGTTGAACATGCTGCCCCGCAATTAAGTATTCCTCCGCAACCATCATCCCAAACTCCGCAAGTTTTGTCAAGAGTAGCACATGTTGCAAGAGTGCACTCACAATCTCCATTAGAGCATTTTTCTGAAAGAGAACAAATGTTTCCGCAAGTTCCACAATTATTATTTGTAATAGTATTAGTTTCACATCCATTAAGATTATTATTGTCGCAGTTTCCCCAATCATTACCAGATGTACAAGTCGGAGCTAAACAATTTCCACCTGAACAAATTCCAGCAGTTCCATGTAAATTTGTACATGTTCCACAACTTCCACCACAACCATCATCTCCACAAATTCTTCCAACGCAACTTGGAATACAAGTAACTTGAGTACTAGTAATCTGATTTGTTTTTGAAAAACATCCTTGTTCAGAACTAGCTATTAAATTACAAAAATTGGATTTAGATCCAATTGGATTAGCAGTGCAACTAAAGATTGCATTAGTGCCTTCAAAACCTGCAGAAGTGCAAGAAGGTACCTGAATACAGCCGAGATTTGAAACTCCAAAATTACATTTAACAGTATATGAACTTCCTAGAATAGCACTAGAAGGCGAAGAACTTGAAACAAGACTCAACTGACAATCAAATGTTGAAGGATTGCAAGTCCGCCCTGCTAAACAAGAAGTAGTTATGCCCCATTCAGAACACACATCAGTGTCATAATTTCCACAGGTTTCCACATTATTTGCATTGCATCTTTTAGCTCCTAAAGAACATTCATTAGTGCAACTAGGAATGCATTGACCTCCAGAGTTGCAAGTAAGTCCAAAATCACAACTACCACAAGTTCCCCCACAACCATCATCTCCACACATTTTTCCTTTGCAAGAAGATTCAAATGCCTGAAACTCCTGAATATTCCTCCAATCCCCGCCACCATTAATTAGAATATAAATTTTATTTACACCAATAATAGGGTTCATAAAGTTCTCAGTTGAAGTAGAGCTATAACAAGAATAAGAAGAACGAGCAATTTCAGCTCCTGCACTATTTTGAAAATGAACAATCCCAGTATTTCCTCCATTAATACCCACGCAAGAAATAGAATATTTTGAAATATCAAAAGTTCCTCCAAGATTTATTGTAGCACTAGAATCATCAGACCTTTCTGCACTCCACCAAGAATCAAAAAGTCCATCAGTGATAAGTAAAGGGCTGTTTTTGCCTACAGGAATAGTTGTTACAGACTTTCCTTGTGCAATATTTCCAGATACACAAACGCCAGGACAGGTTCCTCCACAATTAATTGTTCCTCCACAACCATTTGCCCAGGTTCCACAAGTTTTACCAACACTGGCACAAGTTGCAGGAGTGCACTGACAAACATTATTAGTACATTGATTCCCTTTAACACAAGTTCCACAATTAAGTGTTCCTCCGCATCCATTACCAACACTTCCACAATTCTTTCCTAGTTGAGAGCATGTTTTAGGAGTACAGCAGTTTTTACCGCAACGAAGAAATTGAATATTGGTTTCACCACTATAAGAAGCAACACAGCTCCATGAGCCCCCGGAATATTTAGCACGTTTGCATTCACCACTGCAGCTGCAATAACGATGCACTCTTCCATAAGTAGCATAAGAACTTGATTCTCCAGTATATAACTGACAAATTTTATTTACTGAAACAAGATCTGGATATGCTCGTAAATCTGAACAAATATTACCAATAAGAACTTCTGGATAATTGCCACATAAATCAAGATCGACACTAGCCTTGCAAGAACCCCCATCAGGAGCTCCAATATCCCAATCAGCTCCACCACATTGATAGGTTCCTGGATAATTTGGATTTTGTGCAGCACCAACAATTCCAATAAAGTTTATTCCAACTAAAATTAAGAATAATAAAATATTTCCCCTTTTTATCATTAAATAAGGAGCATATGGGTATTTAAAATATTTACTAATGAGAGGGAAAGCTCTAAATCAATTATTCCTCTTCAATAGCTTCTGCCTTTTTGTCAACAATTAAAATATTTGCGATTTCGTCAGAAATATTTGCAACATCCCCTTTTTTAAAAGGTCCAAGTCTGTTTCCTTCCAAATCCAAAAACTCTTCTGCATCTTCAATAAAAACAATCATTTTGTTCTTTGACTTGACTTCTTCTTCAGCATCCATTCCTTTAAGCATTTCATTTACTTTTTTATCAGATTTTTCAAGAGATTTCATTATCCCTTCAAATGCTTCTTTTTCAACTGCCAACATATTTTCAAAATCTCTTTTGGAAATTCCAGTTTCAGCAGCAACAAAAGCAAGCTCAAGTATTTTCTTCTTTCTTCTAAGCATTAATTCCTTAAATATTGCAATGGAATTTTCAAACTGTTTTTTGGTCTTCATAATAGTATCTGAGAAATCATCATCTTTTTTGTTCGCAATTTCCTTTTTATCCTTTAAATAACCAGATACATCTTTGATAAAATTCTTTGGAATTGGCTGAAGTTGTTCACTATATCTTTCTTTTCTAAGCGCATCATATAGTTCATTATAAGTTATCATATTTTTGTCCAGGGTTTATAATGAAAATGTATTCTAACTTAACTTTTGTCATAAAAGTTACTTTGTTCAAACCTTCTTATAAAAAAGGCTTATTTCATTATAAGGCATTATTGTCCTTAAATATACTCATTTTGCAGTTTACCTGTTTATCTAAAAATAAGAAATCATTTATAAGATTTGTTGTGCTGAAAAAATTTACAGTCAAAAATAAGACTATTGCAGGATTATACTTCTATAACATAGCAAAAAACCTTGTCATAGGGAATAACCCAAGAAACAACATCTTCTTTAGACTTTTTTTCCATAATTTTTCTAAATAATCTTATGGAATTTCCAGAAGCAGATATAGCAACATTAACCTTTTTCTTTTTAACTAATTTTTTTAAATCTTTGATAAAACTAGCTACTCTTTTTTCAACATCAAAAAAAGATTCTCCTCCAGGAGGAGAAATGTCATAGCCCCTATGGATTAGTTTAAACTCTTCTCCACCTAAAAATTCTTCAACTTTTTGTCTGTCTTTTGAAGAAAGATCTTCTATTGCATCTCCTTCTTTGAGTAAATCATATTCCTGATGCCCTATTTTTCTTATAAAATCTTTATGCTTTAGTCCTTCTAAATTTCCATAACTTCTTTCAATCATTCTTCTATCAGTTACTACTTTCTTGCATTCAGGATGATAAGCTAAAACTTGTTTTAAAGTGTCTCTCGACCTAGAAAGTCCATTATCAAATGCAAAATCAATTTGTTTATTTTTCAATTTTTTGCCTAAAGCCTTTGCCTGTCTAACCCCGAGAGGCGTAAGTTTACTATTCATCCAACCAGTAAACATTTTGTTCTTGTTAAAATAAGTTTGACCATGCCTAAAAACATAAATATAATATTTCTTTGTCATTTCACTCTCTTTTCCTTTCAACTCAAAAACTTCAAGACTTTTTAAGTATTCCTTATTTAATTAAAAAAATATTCCTAAATCTCACAACTAGTATTTCCCTTGCCATAGTTACATATTTTAAATATCTTAATTGTCTCTTCAATTAAGAGATTATTTTTATCACTAAGTTTACAAATAAATATAGCTTCCCCTTTGTTTTTATCAAGTTCGTTGTTTAAGAAGTTAATAGAATTAGTCATTATATCTGCTCCAGCAGGAATATATTGTTGATAGCGGGTTAAATTTGAAAGCGAATCAAAAATTATTAGATTACAACCTGATTTTATGCATTCAAGAGTGTATTTTTCAATTTCATTTATTTCATAAGGCAAAACAAACCTGCATTGCGCATTATTATCTGGCTCTTTTGAAAGTTTAGTGAGTCCGTCTATAAAACAAAAATCTTTAACATCCACTTTATTTTCAGTTAAAATTTTTTTTAAAGTAACACAGGTTTGATTAAGAGTTATATAGCAAACCTTACCTTCATGTTTACGTAATTTATCAATTAAAAAATTATTAAAATAATCCTCTCCTTCAGAAACATATTTCAAAACAATTGCCATTTATCTTAATAGTCTTTGCCTCTTATTAATTAGTTTAGGTATCTCAAGTTTTTAAATATTCCTCAAAAACCCTTATAAATCCCATTTTATTAATATAATCATGTTTGGATTCTTAAAAGACAAGCTCAAAGAATGGGTAACTGGAGCAAAGGAAAAAATAGAGCCAGAAAAAACCCTGGAAGAAACAGAACAAAAAGCTCCTGAATTAGTAGAAACTCCTAAAGAAGAAGCAAAAGCTGAGCCAGCATCTTCAAAAGAAACTGAAATTATTGAACCTAAACAAAAAAAGCCTTCTAAAAAACAAAAAGATAATAAGAAAGAAAAAACAAAATCTCCAGAATTGGAAATTCCTTCACCAACTTCAATAGAGATTTCAGAAAAAGTAGCTGAACCTATTGTAGAGGTTGAACCAGTTCTTCCAGAAGAAACTATAGAAGAACCAAAAATAGAAATAACTCATAAAGAACTCCCTCAAAAATTAGAAGAGGGAATAACTCCTAAAGAAGCCCTAGAAGAACCTGCTGAAAATTTAGAAGAAACAGAACAAGTAGAAATAAAAAAACCAGGACTGCTCTCAAGAATTTTTGGAAAAAAAGAAGAAAAAATACCTTCAAAAGTTCCTGTTGAAATAGAACCAACTCTTCCAGAAGAAGTAATAGCCCCAAAAGCAAAGCCAGAGCCCCCTGAAGTTTTGGCAACTGAACCTGTTGCAGAAAAAAAATCATTTTTTGAAAAAGTAAAATCTAGTTTTAATTATAAGATAACTCCTGAAGATTTCGAATCATTATTTGAAGAATTAGAAATGCTTTTACTTGAAAACAATGTTGCAATGGAAGTAGTAGAAGATATAAAATTAAAGCTCTCAAAAAAACTAATTGGAAAAGAAATAAAAAGAGACGAACTAGAAGAAGAAATAAAAAAAGAATTAAAAGCTACACTCAATGAAATATTAATTGATCCTGATGACCCCATAGATGCAATTAAACTAAAAAAAGATAAACCCTTTGTAATGCTTTTTTTTGGAATAAATGGTACAGGAAAGACCACCTCAATTGCAAAGCTGGCTTATCAGTTAAAACAGAAAAATATCTCAGTTGTCTTGGCAGCAGCAGATACATTTAGAGCAGCTTCTATTGAACAAATATCAGAACACGCAAAAAAACTAGATATTCCGGTAATAAAGCATGAATATGGAGCCGACCCTTCAGCAGTAGGTTTTGATGCAATAAAATATGCGAAAAATCATAATATTGATGTAGTGTTGATTGATACTGCCGGAAGAATGCATACAAAAACAAATCTTCTTGCAGAAATGGAAAAAATAGTAAGAGTAACAAAACCTGACCTGAAAATATTTGTTGCAGAATCAATTGCAGGAAATGATGCAACAGAACAGGCAAAATCATTTCATGAATCAGTAAATATTGACGGTTCAATTTTAAGTAAAGCAGATGTAGATGAAAAAGGCGGAACAATTATTTCGGTTTCAAAAGTAACAAATAAACCAATATTCTATTTAGGAACAGGTCAGAACTATAGTGATTTAAAACTCTTTAATAAGCAGGATTACATTGAAAGTTTAGGATTATAAATACTTAAAATAATCCCATTTGTTCTTGCCATCTTTTCAAAACATTTTCATGACTAGTATACCAAGTAGGGTCAAATTTAGGATTATTTTTGTATATGCTTATTTCCATCCACTTATTCTTTCCATTAAGATATTTAAGTGAAATTTTAACTATCTCCTGAGGAGTTAACCAATAACTCCTATCTGCATAAGGTCTTAAATTTCTCTCATTTCCGGTATCAACCGTGCTAACATTTACAAAAATGCATCTAATTCTAAAGAGTTTTTCATTTACATTTTGTTTTATAATTTTTTTTAAGTATTGTTTAGATTTGGTATATGACTGCCAAAAAGGAATGTTATAATCCTGGGTAATTGAACCAAACGCAAAAATAGTAAGTTTTGTTTTAAAGCTTTTATCTTTATTCAGTTTATCCTTAAGAACTTTAAAAACATTTAAAAAAGTTATTACATTTGAAGAAAATATTTCATCATCGATTCCATCCAAATCTTTATCGAGTAAAGGAATTCCATGTTTTTCAAATTTAAACATCCCAATTGGATGAATAAAGATAATTTCTTGGTAGAGTTTTGTATCCAAATCAGCAAATGCTCTTTCTACTTCTTCAGACTTAAGCAAATCAGCAAAATGATAGTCAAAATTATTTTCAAAGATAATGGATTTATTCCTGGCTAAAATAAAGCAGTTATACTCTTTTTTAAGCTGAAAAAATTTAAGATACTCTGCCCCTAATTTTCCAGTTACACCCGTAATAATTACAAGTTTCATAATATTAGGAGAATAAAAAGCATTGTATAGGTTTGGTTAAATAATAATTAAACCAAAAAGTTTAAATAATAAAATAAACCTTAAAGTTAAATGAGTATAGAAATTAGTCTGCCTTTTGGAAACAAAGAAAATGTGAAAAACTTAGTTTTCACTATTTTGACATCGGAATATCCTCTTAAACTAATTTCTCTTACAAATTTTATTCATAAACGTTATGGAAGAGCAGTTACATTTCAAGCTGTAAGAAAGGCAACCCTTTTACTCGTAAGTGAGGGAGTTCTTTTGCGAGAAGGAAATACCTTTTTGATTAACAAAGAATGGGTAAATAACAGTAAAACAATTCTTGATGAATTATATTTAAAATTAAACAAAAAAGAATCTCAAAAAACTACCGAGTCAATTGGTGGCAATGTTACAGTATTTACGTTTAATTCTTTAAATAATATGATGAAGTTCTGGCAACAGCTAATTGATGAATGGTATAAAAAATTTAACTCAAAAGATTATCAATATAATTGCTATCAGGCAGCCCATTTATGGGAAGGATTATTGCATTCAGATGAAGAAAGAATAATTATGCACCAGTTAAAATATAAAGGAATAAAATCCTATATTTTAACAACTGGAAATAGCCCACTGGATAAGCAGATAGTAAGATTTTATAAAAAGATTGGGATAAAGACCCAAATAGAACCTTCCAGTTCTTCATTTGACAAATCTTACTATGTTGGAACCTATGGAGATTTAGTTGTTCAGACTCAATATCCTGAGGAAATAGTTAAAGAGTTAGATCTTTTTTTTAAAAAGAATAAAACCTTGCAAGATTTAGATTTAGTTAAATTATCTGAAATTGTAAATAAAAAACAAGAAATAAAATTAACAGTCATTAAGGACATCAATATGGCAAAACAGATAAATAAATCAATTATTTCTCAATTATAACCAAAAATTTTAAAAACATTTATTCTTAAGAATTTTTATGACAAATAAAAAATTAGAAAAAATATCTAAGACTCAACTAGCCTCAGGGCTTGTTGGAATGCTTTGTCCAGTCCCAATACTTGGAGAAGCATTTCTAAGTGGATTTCTGTATCAGCCTGTTAAATCAACAGGATTTTTTGGAGAGTCTATGCCTGCAAATTTACTTGCATCTGCATGCGTAGCAGGACTTGTAAGATCTCAGTTATATACTCCAATGTATATGCCAATGATAGATTATGTTTCAAAAGTATTTAACTAATTTATTTTCTAAATTTCCAATAATAATAAATTCCAAGAATTAATAATAAAAATGCAAGTATAAACCATAAAGGATGTCCGCCAATAGCTCCAATAACTGCTCCTGTTATAAAAGACAACCCAGTATCATTAACTTTATTATCGCCAGGATTTGCTTCTAAAATTTCAGAATCCACAGCTAAATCAGAAGTCCTGTTAATGTCAACACAAGACTGCTTTTCAATTGGTTTTGGAGCAGTAGCATTACAATAATTACTGGGATAACTGCAAACTCTTGTTTGTTTTGAATTCTTACACTCAGTCCAAGAACTACAATTCCATTGAGTAATGCAAAGTCCATTTCCAGCTCCTCCACCGCCTCCAGAATAACTAACAGGAGGAACAACTATAGCAAGAGTTGTAATAGAAATATTAATCTCATCAGAAGTTTGATTTAAATCATTTTCTGCTTTAACATAAAAAGCATAAGTAGTTGAAGCAGAAAGACCACTAAAAGTATAATTATTTGCACTAGTCCATAACCAGTCATTTTTGTTAATACTTACAAAATAACCTTTAATAGTAGAACCGTTAGCAGGACTAGAGGCTGAAAAATTTAAAAGAACACTTGTTTCAAAAGGAGTTGCAACAAATGAATTTATCTGAACTTTTCCAGGGAGATTATGAAAACAAACAGAATTAATTGTCCCAGAGTTGGAACAAACATCCTGAGTAGAAATGTTCCCATCATTGCAGTCAGAATTATTAAAGCATGAAACATTCTGACAAACACCGCTAAAACATAAACCACATGACTTTACAAATGCAGGATAAGTTTTATTAGTACAATAGCTGGTTTTAGTTCCAGAATTAATGCAAGTAAAATTAATAAAATCTTGAACAACACTGTTTGAAGAACAACTTGGATTGCCAATAAATACGCTTGTTCCACAATCAGAACTTTTACTGCAAATTGTCTGGTTAGACTCAGTCACATTAGTCTCGGTTCCATTAGACTCATTTAAAACAGGTCCATTTCCAAGAGGCCTGTTTGCAAAAGTAATACATTGCTTTAAAAGATCTTTTGCTTCTTCTGTCCAATATTGTGAATCAACAATTCCAAAAAAACAAATATATCCTTTAGAAATTTTCCCATTTGAAAGTGTTAAACCTTTTTCACCAAACGAAATAACATCTCCAAAAGGATTTCCAGAACTAGTAGTATCTGTTCCTGCATACTGCCTAAATCCGCTAACCTTGTTATTATCCCCTAAATAATAATAAGAAATTGCCATGCCACGATTATCTACAAAATCAGTATAAACAGGCAAAAGTTTTCCATCAACATTCACATTTAAGTTATGTTTTGAAACAAGCTTGCTTATTCCATCGCTGTCAGTAATCCCGCTTTTTTGTCCCAAGTAATAATTAGAAACTATTGCATTATAATCTCCAATCGGAATTGCCTTTGTAAAAGACTCATCCCCAACATAAATAAAATCATATTTAGATAAATTTGAAAGACTATTTTCATTTATAAAATCAACTTCAAGTCCAATTTGACTAAAAACTCCAACAACCCTTGAATCTATTTTAGATTCAGACCGATAAATATAGCCTACCTTAGAAGCAGATACTAAACTAACTAGTAAAATTAATGCAAACACTATAGAATATAATTTTTTATTCATCTGCTTTTTTCTCTTTTTTAAATATAAAACTAAATATAATCAGGATTATATAAAGATTATTGTTTTGCCTTAAGTCAAAGAGGTTGGTTTTTGAATAGGTTAGGATTTTATAGGGCAAAATTCTTAAACCTAGAATAGTTAGATAAATCATGCTAGAATCACTAGGCTCTGCTTTGAAAAAAGGATTTGACAAAATAGCAGGAGCTATATTTATAGATAAAAAAACAATTGAACTTATTGTCAAAGACCTGCAAAGAGCCTTAATTCAGGCAGATGTAAATGTCAGACTAGTAAAAGAAATAGGGGATAGAATAAAAAAAGAAGCAGAAAACGAGAAAATAAAAGGAATTGAAAAAAAAGAACACCTTACAAAAATACTTCATGATGAAATTCTTAATCTTTTAGGAAGAGAAAAACATGAAATAAAATTAGAAAAAGGAAAAAATAGCAAGATAATGCTGCTTGGATTATATGGAGCAGGGAAAACAACAACTTCCTCAAAACTAGCTGCATATTATTCAAAAAGAGGATTTAAAGTTGCAATGCTTGGTCTAGATGTTTATAGACCTGCTGCAAGAGACCAACTAGAACAACTTGGAAAACAAATTAAAGTTCCTGTATTTTTTGAAAAAGAAGAAAAAAACCCAATTAAAACTTATAAAAAATTAAAACCAGAACTTGAAAAATTTGACCTGGTAATAATTGATACTGCAGGAAGACATTCCCTTGATAAAGAATTAATAGAAGAAATTTCAAATCTTGAAAAAGAAATAAAACCAAACTATGTTTTACTCACAATACAAGCAGATATAGGTCAGGCAGCAAAAAATCAGGCAGCAGAATTTCAAAAAGCTTGTAATATCAATGGAGTAATAATTACTAGGATGGACTCAACTGCAAAAGCAGGAGGAGCACTTACTGCATGTAATGAAACAAAAGCACCTGTATTTTTTATTGGAACAGGTGAAAAAGCAAATGATTTTGAAACCTTTAATCCAGAAGCATTTATTTCAAGACTCTTAGGGCTTGGAGATTTAGAAGGGCTGCTTGAACGTGTTCAAAGTGCAATTGATGAAGGTTCTCAAAAAAAGACAGAAGAAAGGCTAAAAAAAGGAGAATTTAATTTAAGAGATTTTCAGGAACAATTAAAACAAATGGGAAATGTTGGCAGTTTTAGTAAAATAATGGAAATGATTCCTGGGCTCGGAAAAGCAAAAATACCTGAAGAAATGTTAGGAGCTCAGGAAGGAAAAGTCAAAAAATGGCAGCATGCAATAGACTCTATGACACAGGAAGAAGTAAATAATCCTGAAATAATTGAAAAACAAACAACAAGGCTTGGAAGAATTGCGAAAGGAAGCGGAACAACAACTTCAGATATCCGCCAGATGTTAAAACAATATAAACTCTTAAAAGAACTTGCAACAGGTTCAACAGATCTTGATAATTTTGATCCTGCCCAAGGACTCAATCAAAAGCAAATGATGAAAATTGCAAAAAAATTTGGGAAAAAAATGAAGTTCTAAATAATCTAAATTATTCTAGCGATTAAAAGACAACTAACTTTATATAATTCTAAAAAAATTCTATTTGTATGATAAGTTTTATACAAAGCTTAGATGAACTAAAAGAAGAGATAAAAGAGCTTGATTTAGAACTGGAATTAAATGATATAATAAAAATAGACCTTCCTTTTATAGACAGTTATGATAATTTTACAATAATCAATGTTCCCTCATATGGAACACAGAAAAATGAAAGCATAGTAATTATAACAAAAAAGAAAATATTGGTTTATAGTTCACTTAAATCTATAAAGACTGAAAAGAAATTTGAAAAACTAATTCTAAAAAAGAATGGAGAAAGTACAATAAATATATATTTAGTTTTAAAGTCCATACTAAAAAATTATTCTTCAGAGTTTATTAGAATTCGGGATATAATGAACAATCTGGACTTGGATCCAGTGCTTGATTTGATTGAAGAAACAGGCAGAGACCTTAGAAAATTAACAGACAGAATAGAATGTCTTTTTCAGATAGTTATTGAATTAAAAGAAGCTGAAATAAAATGTTTTAATCCAGATTTAATTGATTTTGAATATGAATTATTTACAACAGAAGCAAGATATTGGCTTGATAGATGCAGAAGTCATGTTTATAGAATTGCTTCACTTAGAACAAAATCTGAAATGCGTTCAAATAAAGAATTAAATGATACAATGAAAAAATTAACTGTAATAATGACCTTTTTAACAATTGTAAGCATTGTTGTAAATGTTCCCGGAACAGTAGGGGCAATATTTGGAATCCCTGCTTTGTCTAATGCTTATTTTGAGTCCCATACTATTTTATTGATAATAACTTTAATTTCAACAACCCTATTATCTATGCTACTGGGTTATTTTTATTGGAAATCTTTGAATTTAAAAAGTACAGGATAATTTCCCTCTTATTTAGATTTATAAATTAGATAATTCTAGAATATATTATGATAAAAAGTAAAGTCCTAGCTAAAGGAGCAGAAGCAACAATAACATTAGACAAAGATAAAATAATAAAAAACCGCTTAAAAAAATCCTACAGAATAGGAGTTATTGATGAAAGGCTTAGAAAATCAAGAACAAAATCAGAAGCAAAAATAATAAACAAACTCTCTTTAGTAATCCCTGTTCCAAAAATACTAAAAACAGACGAAAAACAAACAATTGAAATGGAGTTTATTAATGGAAAAAAGCTCTCAGAAACCCTGGAAAATCTAGACTATAAAAAAATATGTAAATTAATAGCAGAAAATCTGACAAAAATGCATAACAATGGAATAATTCATGGAGACTTAACAACTTCAAACATGATTTTTAAGGAAAATAAAGTTTATTTTATTGACTTTGGGCTTGCGTTTCATTCTCAAAAAATAGAAGATAAAGCAGTAGATTTGCATTTGTTAGGGCAAGCACTAGAAGCAAAGCATTTTACAATCTTTTCAGAATGCATTAAAATAATCCTAGAAAACTATAAACCTGAAAAATACAAGGAAATAATACAAAGAATAAAAATTATTGAATCCAGAGGAAGATACAAAGATAAGTATTAATTCTAAAAACTATTATCAAAACTCTTATAAAGGAAAATTATCTCTAATTTCTGGGATATTAGCCCCATAGTACAGTGGTCAAGTATACGGGCCTTTGGAGCCTGGGACCCAGGTTCGAATCCTGGTGGGGCTATTTTTTACATATTGCATTGCAATATGTATTAATTTATTTCCAGGAATTCGAAACTAAAGGTTCGACGAGCGAAAGGACTTTTAGTGATTAGTGAATAAAATAAGAAGGTACTTTTGCGAGAACTGATTGGGGCTAGTTTTATTCGATAAAATACTCTAAATCTTCAAAGATTCTTTAGAAAATAAGCTAAAAAAAGCCCTATGCAAATCTTTAAATACCAATTTTTATAACAATTAGAATGGCAAAATCAAAAAAAACAGAAAAATCTATGGAAAAGCCCCTTTGGCTAAAATACACAGAAGAAGAAGTAAAGTCAATTATAATAAAACTGGCAAATAAAGGCATGACTGCTGAAAAAATAGGGTTGACTCTAAGGGACCAATATGGAATACCTAAGGTAAAATTATATGGATTTAAAATAAAACAAGTTTTAGAAGAAAAAGAAAAATTCCAGGAACCAACTAATTTAAATCTTCAAAAAAAACTAGACAACATAATCTCTCACTACGAAAAGAATAAAGGAGACAAAAAAGCAGGAAGATCTTTAACAATAACAAGAGCAAAGTTGAAAAAAAGAAAAGAATATCAAGAAAAAAGATAGTGTATCAGCATAGACTTAAAAAAAGAAGGTGAAAATGATAGATAATGCAATAGAATTTTCAAAAAAATTATTACCTATGTTAGGCAATAAAATTCATTTGGTCAGCCATTTTGATACTGATGGGATTACTTCTGCAGCAATAATGTCTAAAACTCTGGAAAGATTAAATAAACCATTTTCATTAAAAATAATAAAGCAGCTAAGCCAGGAAGAAATAGAATTGTTTCCAAAAGATAAATTAATTATTATGTCAGACTTAGGTTCAGGGAGTCTTGAAGCTCTTGGAAAAATACCTAATCAAATTTTTATAATTGACCATCATGAAATAGATGCAAGTCTTATTCCTTCAAATATAACTATTCTAAATCCTCATTTAATTAAAGAATATGAAGAATTATGTGGTGCAGAATTGTGCTACCTAGTGTCAAGGGCTATTTCAGAAAACAACAAAAATCTTTCTCATTTGGCAATTATAGGAATGATTGGAGACACTATGGAAAAAAATATCAACAAGACTAGAAATGTTATTTTAAAAGAAGCAGATGTAACAATAAGAACAGGTCTTTTAATCTATCCTTCAACAAGACCCCTTGACAAAGCTCTTGAATACAGCCCCAGACCATTTATACCCGGAGTTACAGGCGACCCTAAAGGAACTTTTGAACTCTTAAAAGAAGTTGGAATTGAAAAAATAAACAATAAATTCAAGTCATTAATAGAACTAGATGAAAAAGAAATGAAAAGCTTGGTAACTTCTGTAATGTTAAGACTTTGCTCAAGAGAAAACTCTGCAGAATATCTTGGAAATCTATATCTGGTTAAAATGTTTAATAAACTAGAAGATGCAAGAGAACTTTCTGCAATAATAAATGCCTGCAGCAGAATGGATCGTTCAGAAGTAGCATTACTGCTTTGTCTTGGAAATCTGTCTGCAAGAAAAAAAGCAGAAAGAGTTTATGTAAAATACAGGCAGCATATTATCTCAGGATTAAGATATATAGACAAACATGAAAAAATACAAGGAAGAGAATATGTAATAATAAATGCAAAAGACCAGATAAAAGACACAATAATTGGAACTCTGACAAGTATTCTTTCATTTTCTTCAGCTTATAGGGAAGGAACAATACTTGTGGCAATGGCATATAATAAAGATAAAATAAAAGTGTCAACCAGAATGGTTGGAAGAAATCCTTCTTCAGGTAGAAATCTAAAAGAACTTATGGATTCAATAACATTACTGCTTGGCGGAGAATCTGGCGGACATAAAAAAGCAGCAGGTTGCACAATAAATAAAGACCAGGAAGAAAAATTTATTGAACTTGTCAAAAAGAAACTAGAAATTGAAATGATAAAAGTTTAAAAAATATTTTATTATCTAAAAAATATTTGTGTAGCATAATATTCTTTATGACCCTTACCTAAATCCTTAACATAAACCCCTATTCCGGTTTTTGTATAAGGTCCCTTTATGTTTTTATAATGCTCCGGACTTTTTTTCCATTCATAAGCAAATTTATCTGCAACTTGCTGAGGGGTTAATTCACTAGAGGTATCAAATGCAGCAATATTTTCTGCAAAAGCAGTACCCGGAAGTTGATTAAATCTGGCCCTAGAACCCCTATGGTCAATTTTAAACATACCGTATTTAGACATGTCTTCACTATGTATAAAAGCAAGTTCTGCAGCTTTATTATCCCATTGTAAAATGCTCCCCCTAAGCGAATTAATAGCATTATAAGTTTGAATGTCTAAAGGATTTGGATTATCCCGTACAATCTGATTTTTATTTTCATCAGGAGTTACTGTAGGTTTTACTGCCTGCCCACCCAGATTAACTCTCGGTAGTAATGGGCTTAATTCTGCCCAGGTTATTAGCGTATCTCTTCCAGGGGTTTTAAGATCAGTATCAAATTTAATAGGCTCACGTTCAAGAGCAGCAATTTCTAATTGATTATTTGAATCCATAACATATTTGTATTTGTTTCCAGCAGCGTTAACAAATCCTTTTTCATTGGTAATTTCAATAGCATAGGACTTTCCGAGTCTTTCATCAATTTTGATAAGAAAACCTTCTTTGCCCTTATTAGTTTTACCAGTATTCATTTCAAACTGCCCATTTTTTATAGTAAAACTTTTATCAACTGCAACTTCAGGTGCACTGTCTCCTCTATTTGTTATTTTAATTGTTCCTGCTGCTGCATTGTTTTTATCGTCTGCATCTCTTCCCGCACTCATAACAACGTTTTGCTCTGATGTAATTTTGTCTAAAAATCTATTTCCCGGCTCAAACTTTACTTGTGGACCCTCTCCCTCACTGTTTTTTCCAATAGCAACTGATTTGTCTCCAACAGACAAATATGCTCCTTTTGCATCTGGATGCAATTCTCCATCAGAAAATATTTCTGTTTTCTCTCCTTTTTTCTGAGTTACAGCAAGTCCGCCTAAATTGCATTTTTCATCTGCTAGATACTTGTGTAAGTTTCCATCTTTGTCTGATTCAAAACTAACTGTTCCTTTTAGACTGTCTTTTCCAAGCTTAAGTTTTCCATTTTCAGCTTTTATTTCAAAAACAGCATCTTTTGCCGTTTCTTTGTCAACAATTTTAGGATCAGTTACAGAAGTGCCATCTGGAAGAGTAATTATTGTCTTTTCAATATTATTCTCTTTTACAAATTTAATCTTTGCTTTTGAAGGAAGATTGTATTCAATTCCTTTAATTGTTACTTTTTGTTCTTTGTTTATTTCTATTTCTCTTGTTTCTTTTTCAATTAAAGTTCCATCACCTTTTTCAAGAGTTACATAATTTGCTTTTAGAAAACCCATAACCTTTCCAGCATTAGTAGGCTTGCTAGAATCATAGTTAGGGTTTGGCTTGCAGGATGTTCCATCACAAGTTGAAGGAAGATTTTCTCCAGCTAAATCTGCTGCAAAAACCATGCCAAGGGTTATAAGAATTAATACAAGACAAATGCTAATCCCTCTTGTTTTTATCATCAAATATAAAGCTAACCAGCTCTTTTAAATTTTATGAGGCAGTCTTCTAACCCATTAGTAACCTTTAAAAACCTATTCTCTTACTTATTTCTATGGGAAAATACAAATTCATTAAAGTAAGATGCCAAAGTTGCAAAAACGAACAAACAATATTTGAAGGTGCAACAACAAAGGTCAAATGTTTAATCTGTGATGCAATACTTTCTGAACCTAAAGGTGGAAAATCAGAAATAAAGGCAAGAGTAGTTGAGATTCTTAGTTAAAATAAAAAAATAGTTTTAGGTTTAGTTCTAGCTTATTTAGAATGCTTTTCAAATGCAAATATTTATAACCTATTTCTGGGTGTTTTTTAGATGGACGAACAATTTGAAGAAGGTCAGATAGTACTGTGTACTGTAGACAAAATAATAGGAACAACAGTATTTGTAAAACTAGATAACAATGGAGAAGGAACAATAACTACTTCTGAAATAGCTCCTGGAAGAATAAGAAATTTAAGAGATTACGTAGTTCCAAATAAAACAATAGTTTGTAAAATTTTGAGCATTAGAGACAAAAAAATACAATTATCACTAAGAAGAGTAAAACCTAATGAGAGAAAAGAACTTTTAGAAAAAGTAAATAAAGAAAAAAGTTACAAGGCAATAATCAAAACCGTCTCAGGAAAAGAAGAATCAGAAAAGATAATAGAAAAAATATCAGAGGATTATACAATTTTAGACTTCTTTAATGAAATAAAACAAAAACCAGAAGTCTTAAATAAATATTTTAGCAAGGAAGCTTCAGAAAAAATATTAAAAATCCTTGATTCAAAAAAAGAAAAACCAAAGGAAATAAGACAACTTTTCAAACTTTCAACAAAATCATCAGATGGAATAAAAGTAGTGAAATCAATAATAGAACAAGCTTGCAATAATTCAAAATGCAAGGTAAGTTATCTTGCTGCAGGAAAATATAGTTTAAACATAATTGGAGAAGATTTTAAAGCAATAAAAACAGAAGTCAATCAAATACTGGAAACCATTGAAAAATCTGCAAAAAAACAGCATTGTGATTTTATTGTAGAAAAAAGTTAAGATAATTCTAAAACATCTTATAGTAAACAACATTATTTTTAAATCATTGAAGATTATTAATTAAATGAAAATTTCAACAACATTTAGTAGAAAATATACTCCTTTTCATGATAGAAATTGTGACCCTGAAGACCGGTCTTCACATATATATCACTCAGATGAAGATAATTTATTTGAAATTCTTCAGGAGAATTATGTAGTTTTAGGGGACAAAATATTAATGTCAAGAAATAATTCATTAACTTCAATAAGCCTGCATAGGCCAATAAGAACTCAACTGGATAGAGCAGATTATGAAGTAAGAGTTTTTGTTGAAACAGAAGCAGAAGAGAATCCAACTCATCCAAGAGAACTAACAGATTTGCTTGAAAAACAAGGATTTTCTTTTAAAAAAAATTAAAATAATTTTTTCTGTAAATCCCTTTTTTTAGTTGTACTGGAGTCTTCTGAATCACTTGATTCAGAACCTATTTCTTTTTCCTTTCCACCAATAATGGCTTTTCCATAAGTTCCATCATAACCTGGTCGAACATTGATTTTACCCTTTCTGTTTAAGATTATTAAATCTGAAACAATCTTATTTTTGATAACCTTATTTATTTCTTCACATGAAACATTAAGTAAAACATTAAATTCAGTTCCAAATTTGTCAATAAGTTCATTATAAATTTTCCAGGAACCTTTGCTGTTAACTCCAATTCCAAGACCCAAGGAAATAATTTCATGCAAAGGCAAGAGCCTAAAATAACATTTTTTATTTTCAGGATTTGCTTCTGCCTTCTTTGCAAGTTCATTAACCCTGTATTCCACCCCTACAGTTAAACCCCTTTTGCAAACAGGACAAATTTTATTTAAGTTTAAAGTTTCTTTTGGAGAACATGAAAAATTGCAGTTCCTATGGCCATCAAAGTGATACATTCCATAGCAAGGATCAGTTTCAACCGTCCCAATAAAGCTATTTTCTCTTATTTGCTTTAGGATTAAATCATAACTCAATTTTTCACCTTCCTTAAGTCTAAAAATAGTAGCTTCTCTGCCAAGTCTCCAAGGCCAAAAACTATGAGAATCAGAAAAGCTGACAATGCTTATCTTGTTTAAGTCCTTTATCTTCCAATTCATTTCAGGATCTGAAGAAATTCCAGTTTCAATTGCATGAATTAAATAGTCTTTATCTTCAAATGCTTCCTTAAGTGTGTCAAAACCACCTTTGCTTCCAAAAATTCCAAACCAGGGAGTCCAAATATGTGCAGGGATTACCTCGATTCTGGAATCTATCTCTTCCATCTTAGCTGCAAAGTCCCTGCAACTGATTTTAAAAATAGGTCTTCCATCATAATCTCTTCTTCCTTTGGTATCAAGCCATGCATTGATTTTATTTACAGTTTCAAGATTTGGTGCCAAATAAACCAAATGCACTCTTCTTCCTTTCCCGTCTTTGCTATAAACTAAAGAAATTTCAGAACTTAAAATAAATGGGAAATCATTCTTATTAGATTTATCTGCATTTTTGGAATTCTCATCATAAGATGATGAGCTTGGATTTTTATACCAATAAATTCCATTGTCTTCTTTTAATTGTTTTATCTCAGCTAACCATTCATTATGTGTAAAGTCTCCAGTCCCCAAAAGTCCAATTCCTTTAACCCTCGCCCATTTAACCAGACTAGGGATATCAAGATTCTTGCTGCATGCTCTTGAAAATCTTGAATGAATATGCAAGTCTGCAAATATAGCTTCACGAGTATCTAAAGAAGATAAAAAATTTTCGCAATTTCTAGAATCAGGCAATATCAAACTTTTAGGCTCTTCTTTTTTTTCTTCCATAAAAAGTATACTTAAAACCAGCTTTTTATATATTATTATAAATAATTAACCTAAATTAAACTTTTAAAAAGTTAGCAACTAAACAAAAATTACCTTAACTTAAACTGATGTTCAAAACTGTTCTTTCTTCTTAAAATAAAAAAAGCAGCAATAACCATTAAGATTAATGCAACGATTATTCCAAGAACAACCCAGAATAAAACATTTGATTTGTTTACAGGAGTAGTAGGAACTGCTTTTTCTTCTTCATTAACCACTGAATCATTAACAACAGGCGTTGATGTTGAACTGTTTTTTACTGTATTAGTCAGACCCATTTTTTCATAAAGATATTTCATGGCAATTCTTGCTTTAGTTTCAGATATTGATTCAAGTTTAATAGTAGCATCATAATAACCATCATTATTCAAATCATATTTCTTTTCTTCTCCAACAAAAAGTAAAGCTAATTGAGAATTGTTTGAAATCTCAAGAGCAACACTATTATTCATAAGAGTAAGTAATCCAACATATTTATCAGTTTTATTTAAAACAACTTTAACCCTGTTATTTTTAGCCATCTCTTTTGAAAATCCGTTTTTAAAATCAGCACTGGAAATTGTCCATGTAACTAACCATTGACCAATTACTCCTGAATAGCTATTGCTGCCAGAATCACTGCTATCTGAAGAACTGGTTATAGAAAAATTACCTGTTGAACTATTTGCAGTATTTCCATAACTGTCAGTGCAATTAATGCTCCAGATATGATTATTAACAGAAACTGAATTTGTAAATACATTATTTACTGAACCACTAACATCAACTGAAAGATTGACTCTAGTAATAGAACCATCTAGAATCAGAGAACAATTAGTTACACTGTTGTCAGTTACCCTGAATGTAAAATCTACAGAATTTGATGTAGAAGAATAAGAATTGCTAGGAGATTGTAAGGAAATTACAGGAACAGTTGTATCATTGACAGTTATAGAAATATTAAAAGAATAAACATCTGTTGCATTTGTGGTTGCGACTGAAATATTATAACTTCCCGGATTTGTAGAATTTGCACTAAACCAAAAATTGTTCAAAGTTAAATTCATAATAATACCTGAAATGTTTTCCCAGCTAAGAACATTTGAAGTATTAAAAAAAGAATAATAAATGCTTGAATCAGCCCCATTGCTGCTAGACACAAAAACAAATCCTGCAGGAAGTGTAATATTAACTTGAGTTATATTTGCAGTAATTTCGCTATCAGTATTATTAATACTAATATTGTAAATAAAATTAACATCTTCATTAACAGAACTTCCAAAAGAAGGAATTATACTATGGCTCGCAAAAACAAAACTAATAGTAAATAAAATAGAAACAATCCCTGCAATAATAAATTCTTTCCTCATTTCATCACCATCTTGTCCAGAGTATAACCTATTTTCTACTATATAAATATTTCTCTAAAAAAGATAAATAAAAACATTAATTTAAAAAATATTAACTAAAATTAGACTATGCTTCTTCGTCAGTAACGCCCTTTGCTGTAACAAAGAAAACACATTCATTGTCAGGAAGATTTGGACTATCAATAAGTTTTGAAACTCTGCTTCCTTTTTTTCCTCTTCTTAAATACATTCTAAAAGTAGAAGCATGTCCAACTATATTTCCACCAATTGCAGTAGTTGGGTCTCCAAACATCATTGCAGGATTTGCCATTACCTGATTTGTTACATAGACTGCTAAATTATACTGTTCAGCCATTTTCATTAAATTATGCAGATACCTGTTTAATTTTTGTTGTCTGTCTGCAAGCATCCCTCTTCCTGAAAATTCAGCTCTGAAATGTGCAGTTAAAGAATCTACAACAACAAGCCTGACAGGTTCTCCGTTTTTAATCAGCTCTCCAACCTTGTCAATAAGTAAAATCTGGTGGTCTGAATTAAATGCTCTTGCAACAAGTATGTTTTTAAGCACACTTTCAGGATTAGCTCCTTTTGCTTCTGCAATCTGCCTTATTCTTTCAGGTCTAAATGTTCCTTCAGTATCAATATAAACTGCTTTTCCTTCAGCTCCGCCTTTTTCAATAGGCATCTGAGCATTAACAGCAAGGCTCAATCCTAATTGAGTCTTGCCGCTTCCATAAGTTCCGAAAGCTTCTGTGATTGCTTTGGTTTCAACACCTCTGCCCCCTAGAAGATTGTCTAATTCTTTGCTTCCTGTAGTAATATGAAAAATTTCCTCTCTTTTTTCTGCAAATTCAAGTCCGTCCTGAAATCCCAAATCCATTAATTTTCTTGCAGCTTGAATTACTTTTCTGGCCACAGCTTCTCCAAGTCCAGCCATTTCAGAAAGTTCTTTTGGTCCAAGAACCGCAAGTCCCATTAAATCATAAACCCCTGCAGCTTCTAGTTTTTCAATAGCAGCAGGACCAATTCCAGGAAGATCACTAAGTTTTGTTTCTACTTTTTCCTCTTTTTTCTTTTTCTTTTTTGCAGGCTCACAATCTTCTTTTACTTTTTCTTTCTCTTTTTCTACCATTCCCTATTCAAACGATTTTTCTTTATAAGCATTACCTAAATGAGTTATATATGTTGGTATAGACATAAAAACATGGATTAAATTTTTCAAAAATTATGCAAGATTAGAATAAATTATAATAGAAAACAAAACCAGGTTAACTGCAATCATAAAAACAAATAAAACTTCTTCATACTTCTCACCAGTTGTCAAATATCCTTTTATTTTATAATCAAATGGCCAAAAAGGTTCGATTCCTTCTCGAGTAAAAGAATCACATAACAAATGAACAGAATATCCCAGAAAAAATCCAAGGCTTGCTACTGGAAAAAATATTGCAATTAAAACTGAGATTAAAACTGCAATTGTAAAACTATGAATCATGCCCCTATGTTTGATAAAAAACTGAAGAGGCCTAAATATCAATCTTTTGCCAATAACTGAATCAGAATGATCTATATCTGGAATAATTGTGGCAATTAAAGCAACAATAACAAAAACAAGCTGATTATTGACAAAATTTATCATTAAGAGTATTGCAAAAATACTAAACATTAGATGAGTTCTAAATAACATATATCACCTTTTTAATCAAGAAACATAAGATTTTGTTTATTAATCTTTCTTATAAATAAATACTTAAATAAAACTACTTCTCAAGTTCTTCAATTAATTTATTTATATCAACATCTTCAACATTTGAAATAATAAATTCATTATTATTATATAATTGATTTTTCCTTACCTGACCAGTTAAAATAACTTCTTTTCCAAGAAGCTCCTGCTTTTTTATAGAAAACATTTCAGGAGCTAAATCTTCAGGAGTCATTATTTTGTTTAAGGTATCATTAAACATAACTGCCCTCATAGAGTCAGTTCCATCATCAATAACAAAATTAAGCAATGCTCTTTTTTCAACAACAACCTTTCCATGCTCAAGGCACTCTCCATTTTCACTTGCTTTTTTCTTGCAGGCAGGACAAACATAAAAAAATCTCGGTTCAAACATCTGCACAATAAATGCCCTGGTAGAAACATTGTCATTTGTACTAAACTGATTGATAGTTTTCTTAAAAACCGGCTTGTCTTTAACAACAGCCCCTACATTTTTATCAGATATTTTTATTTCAGAAAAAGAAGTTAAATGAAGCTCTCCATTTCTAAGGGTTCCGTTGGTTATTTCAATAACACAATCATTAAAAATCTGGCCCTTAACAATTAAATCAATATGATTTTCATCCCAAAGAACAGTCCTTATATTGCTTGTTTCATCAGCTAAAATAAAACTCCCAATTCTTCCGCTTCTTCCATTTTTATTATATTCCTTCACTGGAAAAAGTGTGATAATTCTCCCAACCAAATTAATTTTCCTCATTCCAGGAACAACCTGAGAAATCTTAATAGTTTGTTTGTCAAAGCTTATATGAAGTTCTGCAGCAATAATCTGAGCAGCCCCTTCTTTACTAATAAGTCCAGCAAGCTTTGCTTGCTTAGCTTCAACTTTTCTTCCAAGTTCTTCTACACTAACCCCTGAGTTTTTTGAAATAAATTCAAGGAGTTCTAAGTAATTATTATCCATTCTTCTCTTTTTTAAACCTGTTTTAATTAAATAAATGAAATTATAACCATTTATAAGAATTATGGTCAAAAATAGTAACTATAATATATCTTTGTCATTACAATGCAGATTTTGATGGCTCAGATAGATAAACAAATAATAGGGAAACCTTTATAAATCAAATTTCCAAAATAGAACTATGGCACTTGCACTAATTAAAGTAAAAATAATGCCCGAATCACCTTCAACAAACTTAGATGAAATCGAATCAAAGTCAAAAGAAATTCTAGAAAAAGAAGGTAGTAAAAGCATAAGATTTGAAAGAGAAGATATTGCTTTTGGGCTTACTGCAGTAATCGTGGGTTTTTCTTGGGATGATAATAATTCAAATGAAGAAGTAGTTGAAAACCTTCAAAAGATAGAACATGTTTCTTCAGCAGAAGTAATCGATTATAGGCGAGCATTTGGATAATTAGTATCTTTTTCTTAAAATAATATTATACTGATGTGAGCAGAGCATTTGGATAATCAGTATATTTTTAAACCAGATTATACTAGTGTAAATAGAGCATTTGGATAAATTTAATCATGGCTAAAAAAAATAAAAGAAACACATTATTAACAACTTGGCTAATAATAATGCTGGTTGCAAATATCTTAACTGCATTATTCTACTTATTTTTCAATTCATTAGTTGCTTCAATGTATCCTAGCGTTGCTCCTGAAATTTTTTATGTTTATAGTATATTAAGCATTACAAATTCTGTACTGGTAATATTTTTATTTGATTATAAAAAATGGGCTTTTTTTGCATTTTGTATAACTGCATTAATTGCATTTGTTATGAACCTGATAATAGGATTGGATTTATTATCTACAAGTTTTGGACTTCTCGGACCTGTAATTCTCTATTTGATTATGAGACCTCAATGGAAATTATTTAAATAATAACTTTTATTTAACCGCTTAATTTATAATCTTCCTATTTCTATTTAATTTATGGCAATATCTAAGGAACAATCTGAAAAAATTAAAAAGAATTTAATAGAACAACTTGAAAAATCAAATCAGCCAGATAAAGAGAAAATAGTAGATTATATAAAGACACTGGATGAATCAGGACTTGAGCAATTCTTAAAACAAAATAAAATAGAAGTCTCAGACTTTGACTCTGAAAAATCTGAGCCCTCAGAACCTGAATGTATTTTCTGTTCAATAATAAATAAAAAAATCCCTTCTTATAAAATAGCAGAAACAAAAAATGCAATAGCAATACTTGAAATTAATCCCTTGTCAAAAGGCCACTCATTAGTTCTTCCAATAGAGCATCTTCCAGTAGAAAAAATGCCTAAATCTGCTCTTAGCCTGGCTCAAAAACTAGCCAAAAAAATAAAAAAGAAACTAAAATCAGAAGATATTAAAATTGAAACCTCAAATTTAATGGGACATGGAATGATAAATATTGTCCCGCTTTACAAAGACATTCCAACTAAAAAAATAAAGGAAACAGAACAAAACTTAAAAAAATTGCAGTCAAAACTAGAATCAAAAACAAGAGCACCTAGAAAAAAAATAGAAGCTGTAAAAACAACTGAAGAATTAAAAGAAGAGATTTCAAAACTTCCAAAAATATCATTTAGAATTCCTTAAATATAGCCATAAAAGTTTGCAATTAAAAGTATAATTAAAGAAAATAAGAAACTTGGTGTAAACGGTATGCCTTGTTTTACAAGTATTTTTTTCTTTGAATATTTTCTTATAAGTTCCAAGTCTTTTCTTGAAACCCCTTCCCAATTTGCCCTTATTTTTTTGCCATGAACTAGAATATCCCGATAAAGCCAGTCTCCCTCAGTTATTTGTTTGGGACTTAATTCTCTTATTAAACAACTTTCTTCAACAGATTTTGCAAAAATAAATAATAATGGGAACAGCAAAATAACAATGCCCAGATAAATAAAAATAGCATCTAAAAATCCAAGAATAATACCAAGAATAGCAAATCCAACTCCAAAAAATAACATAATTTTATAATTCTTTGCTTGTTTTTTAAATTCAGGTTTAAACTTCTTAAAATGCTTAATAACAAGATAAAAGCTCCAAAACAATACATAAATAGCTCCACTAAGCAGGAAAAATAAAATAAAAAAACCAAATATCTTAAAATTAATAATCCAGTCATAACTAAGCGGCAAAATAGTTCCAAGTGCAATTACAAGTTTTGCATCCCCTCCTGCAAAAAATCTAAGGTAATAAAATAAATTTCCAAGTATCAAGAAAATTAATAATCCAATAAGTCCATTTAAAATAAACCAGTAATCATTTGCAAAAACAGATACTGCAGCTCGATATCCAAGAGCAAATGCAATTAAACTAAAATTCCAGACATTGTCAACCTCTCTTCGTTTCAAATCCTGCAATATTGCACCAATAATCCAGACAATTGCAAGAATTATTAAAAATGAGTTTTGACTATTAATTAACATAACATTTGCCCCTTTTATTAGCTAAGTTAAAACCCAGTTATAAATCTTATCATAAAACTGCTAAAAAATATAAAATAATTAATCACCTTTCTCTATCTTCTTTTTTCTCAACCCTTAAAGCCCCACCACGTTTATATCTGTTAAATCTAGCTTTAGCTCTTTTATCATTCTTATTCTTTCTTTTTTCAGGAAGTCCATAATCCATTTTATTTAGTAAACAGAAATATTTAATTATTAACCCACTTCAAACAAACCTTTCCTGTTGCCTTGTCTACAGGGTCACTAACAGTTAGAATCTTAACTTCTTTGTATTTAAGTGGAACAATTCCAACTTGGTCTTGATAAGATTTGACTTGGTCAGGAGTCACAAAGTCACCACCACATCCAACAATACCTGCACAATTAGTTTGAATAAGATCTGTACACTTGTAATATTGAACATCACAAACCATAGCATCACATCTCTCAAGCCCAACCCCTTCAGTTTCAAGTTGCCTGCAAGTATAAGGCTGATTATTTCGAACATTCTTTTTTCCAGTTTCATCAAAAACAACATTTCTTGTTCTTGTACAATAATCATAATAACCGCTAGTAGAAGTAGAACATGAAATCTGACAGCTTTGAACAATACTTCCAACATTAACTTTACCAGACTCAACACTCGGAGTCTTATACATCATATAAAAAGCAAATACTAAAACCAAAACTCCTATGACAAGTGCTATAATAAAAGTAACGCTGGTTCCTTGTGCTTTTTGATTCATCTTCATCCCTTTTTTCATCCTCTAAATACATCTTCATAGTTTAAAAACCTTTTTGAAATCAAAAAACATATTTAAATTATAATCACAAGAACATATATCTAAAATAAAAATATCAGAATAAAAAAATTAACCTGACTTTGTGCAATCAAGATTAGTACATTTTTCAAGACCGACATTTTGGGTTTCAAGAGTTAAACAAGTAAAGTCTCCATTAGTATGGCTAGAATCTGCAAAGATAATCTTTCTCTCTTTAGTGCAATAATTATAAAAAGACCCGCTTGAACAATCCAGTTGGCAACTTTTTACATTTGAAGCAACATTATCTTTTCCTCCAGCAACACCAAGCCAGCTTCCAGTATTTGAATAATTATAAATCATATAGATTGCAATTGCAAGAACAAGTACTCCGAGTACAAGTGCAATAACAAAACTAATACTTGTATCTGCTTTTTTATTAATCTCTTTTTTCATAATGTGAAGTTTAACCTCTTTAGACTAACTTTTTTGAAAATCCTATAGATTTTCATAAAATACTCAAATCTTTATAGTTTAAAAACTTTCTTAATAACTATAGCTTCCTTAGAAATCTTTTACTATAACTATAACTAACATTAAATTTATCACTATAAACTTTTTCAAGTTTAAAGTTAAAGTTTATTGAAACACTATTTGGATTTATTTCCACATTATCACTCGTTACCTGAAGGTTCACTTGGTTTAGTTCAGCTAAAACAAAAACACCATTGCTATTATATTTTTGAAGTTCTTCATTAAATCTCTCAACAAATTTCCCCTTTCCAGAATCATATCTAAAATCAATAACAGCCTTGTCCATTATTTCATTAATATAAAAGTCTAAATTGTTTTCAAGAACATAAACATCATCAAGGTATCTTGAATCTTTTATTTCGGTTTTAACTGTATTTGAATTTACATTAAACATGTACAATGCAAATCCTGATAAAAAAACTGCCATAAACACAAGTAATAAAACTGACAAGTCTGCTTTTTTATTTAATTTTTTGATTTTCATTTTTTCTAGGTCTTTTTCTCTCTCTCTCTTTAAAAGCTTTTATAGACATTTACCTCCATAAAAATTAATTATTACTTTTTCAAAGTCTTTTGTAGCCTCAAAAACATCTTTATTAGTATCCCTAGTAAGAACAATATTTACTGAATTAACAAGAAGTTTAGCTTTAGCTGACCCAACATAACTTAATCCTTGGACACCCACACTAGGACCATCATAACTACTAAAACTTAAACTACTTTTTTCAACAAAACCTGCAACAAAGCTTCCCTCCTTGGAATCAACATTTTGAACCAGTTGGTCTGGACTAGTTATTCCATATTTTGCTTCAAAAATATAACAACCACTTTCTCCAAATTCTTCAGTTAGTATCTCCTTGATTTTATTTTCTATTTTTTCTTTTAATTCAATTTTTTTAGAAGCTTCCAAACTAGATATATCATTTTCCCTTAAAGCCTCTTTGATTCTAACTTCTTTATCACTTAAATTAATTTTTGAGTTAAGTAAACTAAATAAGATTCTCTGTTCTTTTGCATCACTAAGATGTTTTTCAAGTTCAATTTCATCACTTCCTGAAATAATTTTCTTCTTTATAGAAAAAAGAGTTGTTGCAGCCAAAAATAAGCCTAGCACAAAAAAGATTACTAAAAATCCTGCAAACCAGGTCAGAGTTGAACCTATTTCCCCTTTCCTGTTTATTTTTCTTAGTTTCATTCTTGTTTTCTCCACTTAACCATTTTTACCTTGCTGATTTGAAGCTGCTAAAATAACAACTCTCAAACTCTGATTATTATAAAAAAGATAATCTATTTTTCTAGAGCACTTTGGAAAAGAATTTGCAGTTACTTTTTCCTGTATTAAACAATCTGCTTGAAATGAATGGTCTCCGCGAGTAATATTAAAAACAGACAAATTTCCTTCATAAATAGAAAGATTAATAAAATAATTACTTGGTTTTCCAAATAAATTTGGATTTAAATTGCATTTTTGAAAAATATCAAAATCAGGATTAAAAATGTCAGCATTAAGGTTTGAATTATCACTAATACAATCTAAAACTCTTTCTGCCAAGACATCTGCTTCAACAGAATTAACATTAATATCAACAGAATAATAAATTAAAACTCCAATAAAAATTCCCCCTCCAATAACAATAAGTACAAAAAACCACCACATGGACAATAATTTCTCTCCACCTTTTTTATTCATCTTTTTTATTTTCATTTTTTAGTTTTCTCCAAGGTCTTTTCTTCTAAAGAGCTTATTTGACTCCTAAGATTAATCTTTTTTGCTCTTTATCCAGACTCCAGATAATACTTGAATTAGTAAAGTAACCATAAGAATAACCTTTTCCATCAACCAGATTAATCTTAACTCTCTTATTTAGGTTATCAATCATAACTACATTGCCATTAAAATGATTATTGCCTGCAATATCATAGAGCTGGGAAACATCAAGGTTAATTTCCATTCCAGGTTTTGCATTATCAATAAATAAAGCAATTTGCTTTGCATAAGTCTGTTCATAAATTAAATCATTATTGCTTGAACTTCTTATAAAAACCAGTATAATAACAAAAAATAATATGTTAAGTACTATAAAAATAGTTGTTTCAAGAACAATAAGGTCTGCTTTCTTATTAATCATATTTTCTTTTTTTGCCCTCTTTTAATCATTATCTAATAAAAAAACAAGATTATAAATTTAACTTAAAAAGATTTAAGTTATCTTTAAGGAATGCTTTCTATAACTGAGCAATACTTGGAAATCTCATTGACATCATAATTAGTTGTTCTTACAACACTGCATCCATCTCTTGCATCAGTTCCAACACTGACATCTCCGCAATATCCTGCACTAATTGCCCTGTTTGAAGCAACAGAATATTGTTGATAAGCTCCTCCAATAATTGCAATTGCCCAAGCCCAAGGACTTGTCAGTGCACCAACTGTTGCTTTGGTTACAACAACAGGAGATAAAAGAAAACTGGCACCATAACCAATACCAATAGTTTGTAAAGTATTTTTTAAAACCCCTGTATGACTTGGAGCAGAAATCTGCATAAATAAAACTGAGAGTTCAGCATTAGTATTATTATTTTGTTCAGAAATTGAACCTGTTTCAAAAGAAATACTGCCTCCCTCTGCAACCTTGCCACTCTGAGGGTCAATTACTATTTCCTTTAAATCCAACTGGCGATTTACAGAAAACTTTGCTTTTTCTCCAGACAAATAATTATAATAGCTTACATTTTTATCAGGAAGAGCATGAGTCATCATATACCTGACTACATTTACATCTTCCAGATTAATTTTAGCCTTTGCCAAGCTCTCATTATCAAAAGCTATTCTTGTGCAAATAACACAGCTTGGATAAACTGTTCCAAGCCCATATTTATCAGCAAGAAAATTTGAGAAAATACTTATTTTTCCTTCACCCATAGTCTGCCAGCAGTCTATGATATCTTTTGCAATAAACTGCTCTATTTCCTCTTTATTTTTTACTTTTAATTTAGCAACTCCTTTGACATTTTCAAATTCCTTGCAGCTTCCACCAAGAATTCCAGAAGTAATGCAAACTTTATCAGTCTTACAATTTAAAGGAACATAACTAGTAGTTCCAGTAAGATACTGGCTTGTTCCACGATAAATAACAGATTGATGACAAACTTCTCGATCAACCATTCCAGTCCAGCTAAGCTGATAATAAACAAACAAGATTATTGCAAATCCAAGTATGACTAAAATTATTGCAACAATCTGTGATGAAGTTATTTCTGCTTTTTTTCTTATTGGTATTACCATCTTTTATAAACTTCTTTCCTTAAAAGGGAAAGCTCCAGTTATAGTCTTTCTTCCGAAGTTCTTTCTTTAGAAAGAAGCTCGATTATTTAAATAAACCCTATTTTTTTGGCAGCAAGATAAACTGCATAACACAATACTGCAAATACAATTATCCATAGGACAATCTGCATTGCATCACTCCATACTGCTTTTTTATTTAGGGATTTTATTTTCATTTTAAAAAACTGATTTTATTTTTTAGGCTCGTTATTATTTCTATCTTTTTCAACAATAACTACTCCATTTTCCATAACAATCCGAATAGGCAAAGCTCCACCAATATCAAGAGGAACATTTTCAACATCGTAGCCTAAAAAACTTTCAACACTTTTTACAGTTGTTGCATAAGCTCCAACAGGCTCTGCTTTATACATTGTTTTAACAGGCCTGTCTAAATCCTTGCAAACACCAATATTATCGCATTCTTGGAGTGAATATCCTTTTGAAGGAATAGTTGGAATAGGGCAAAGACAAATACAATCAGGATTTTTACACTGAGCAGGTTTTTCAGTTTCTCCTTTGTATGGCCAGGCTATTACCCACCAATCACTAGGAGATTCTATAAAAAAATCAGACTGATTTTTTTCTCCACTAATGACTTTTTGAATTTCAAAATTAATTTTATTTAAATTCTCTCTTGCCTGTGCAAGTGCAGTTTTCTTTGGAACTAATTGATAGGCAAGATACAATAAAATAATAATGCATAAAACTGCAACAATTATTTTTAAAGTCTCAGGAGTAAGAAGGTCTTCTGCTTTTTTGTTGCTCCAAATGGAGCTTCTTCTTTTTAGTCTATGTTTATTAGTTTTTGTTTCCATTTGGAGGCTTAAAAAATACTTGAAAAGTATTTTTTATTTAGTTTTTTTATTTTCATGTTAAATAATTTTAATATTTGCATTTATCCTTGACAAAAGTTGCGCTTAAGCTATTTTCCAGATTCTCAACATAAATAGACTTTCCAATAGTAAACATTCCAAGATTGCAGTCTAAATCATGCCACTCATTTTTACTTTCATCAAAAGCAGAGATAGATACTGCACTGCTGCTTGTTTTTGAAATTTTATAATTCTTAGTAGTCATTGCCCCTGCACCAAATATTCCCTCTCTCCAAATCCAATCTTTAGTTACTTGAAAAATATAAAAAAATTCACCAGTCTGTGCTTTCTGGGCAGTTTCCTTAAGTCTGGAATCGCTCACAATTTGAGCAGGATCATAACCTTTTGGAAATTCTTCTGAAGCTATTACTTTTATTCTCTTGATTACTTTCTTGTTCTGGTTATTTGGATCCCATGCTACAAACTCGAAAAGTTTTTCACCTGAATAAGACAGTTCATGATAATAATCAGTTGTAACAACAAGAGGATAATTATTTGGAATAGGTCCGCTTTGTACATAAGACCCGTAGATAAATTTAGAATCACTATCTAAAAAAAAGCAATAAGGAGAGCTTGAATTAGTCCTCATTGAAAAACTAATGGATTTGCCCTTGTAAAGTGAAATGCTGTCTTTACCAATAAAATCTTCCATATCCTGATAGCTGGATTTAGTCAAATCATAAACATAAAGATGTTCTAATTTTAAATCATCGTAAGCAAGTTTGCTTTCAGTTTCACTAACATAACATAGTTCATTATCTTTGCAATCAATTCTTCCATTGGCAACTTTGCCATCAAGAACAGCAGAACTGCATTCCCCGTTATAAAGTGAGCATTTTGCAACACACTTTTCATTTTCTTTAATTTGATTTATTGCTTTTTCAGATTTGCAAATATAATTGCCCGTATTTAAAATAAAAGAATTATCAATAAGTCTCAACTCCTCAATAGTTGGAAGCCCAACTGCACTTAATTCAATATAGGTTTGAGAATACTTGTCTAAGAATGCAGGGTAAACCTGAATAGTATTGTCCCTTATTGCGGCAACAAGTTCGTCTTTATGTGAAAGTCTAAGTGCATTCTTGTTTTCAATATAAAGTTCGGTTTTCTTGCCTCCAATCGAAATAAAATTTTTTGGAGAAAAATAACCTCCTTCTAGAGTTCCAATTCTTCCAACAAGTTTTTCACATCCAATAAGAGCCAATTGATCTGGAGAAAGAGGTATTTCCCTATCGCTGTCATTATAAGTATATTCAGGAAGATTTCTCATCCAGTTTAAAATATCAGGTTTAAAAATAAAAATTATTGCAACTACGATTACAAGTAAAACAATTATAAGAGTAATTACTTTTTCAACTGCAATCTCACCATTTTTATCAAGCATTTTAAAATTAATTAACCCATCCCTCTTCCAAACCTAAATAAGTTTTTAACAAATGCAATAGCACCAGAATCTGTTTTTCTTAGATAAATATAACCCACTACTACCATTACTAAAAGAACTAATGCAATTATCCAATAAGCTAGATAAGCCATTTCAATGCCTTTTTTATTAAGCCTCATTTTATCCTCATTTTTATAACTAAATAAAGAAAAATATCCTTAATAAATATTCTTATGCTCCTTTACAAATCAAATCCTTGATTTACTTAGAGATTTGTCGGTTTATTAAAACTTTAAGACCTGCTTAAGAATAAGTCAAATCTAAAAAAATTTAACTTTTTGTTTATGCTCCTGTAGCCGCAAGTCCGCTTAAGGCAATTCCAGACAAAGCAGATAATGAAAGTATAGAAATTAAAGCAATTATTAAATATAATACTCCGCCTTTTGTCAAATTTGCTGCAATCTCAAAAGTTTCTTTGAGTTTATCTTCTCCAGCATCAATAGTTACAAGAGTTCCAGTTAAGATAAATATTACTTCAATAATATAAACTCCAATTGCAATTTGCATAAAATAAGGAGGAATCATATTTGCAACATCAAATAATTTAGTAATATTTGCAATTGAACCAAGCCCAGCAATAGCTTCTTCTCCTCCAACATCAGTCATGGTTTTAAGTTGAGCTAAGATTCCTGTAATCATTGCAGCAAGTCCAACAACAATTCCCGCAAGTAAAGGTGCTAAAAATACCATATTGCTCTTCATATCACTTACAACTTCAGCAAGTAAATCTCTTAGTCTTTCATTAATCTTCTGTATATTTCTTACATACTCTGAAATGCTCATAAGACTCTGGGCAGCAACACCAAGTCCTTTTTTTGCGCTTTCAATTAAAATCCTCATTGAAGTTGCAATTAAAGAAGATGGATAATAAACCAAAGCCCCTCTTCTCGGATTAAATATAGCTTCTTCAAGACTCATTCCCATTGATTGAATGTTTGCATTTACAATTTGAAAAAAATTCTCTGTTTTTTGTCCTTTAGTTGACGCTGCAACTTTTGCAAATGCAATTTCAGCAGGAGTTCCATCTCCAAGTCTGTTTCCAAGAGTAAACAAACTGCTGTTAAATTCATTTTCCAGGTCTTTAGTGCTGTCTCTTGATTTTATTAATTCTTTAGTTTTCCAGGAATAAGATAATCCAAAAAATAAGGCAATTGAAAAAGGAATAAATAAACTTAAAACTAAAGCTCCAACTCCAAAAGGACCAACTACTCCTGCATTTGTGTCTTTAAATTCAAAGAAATTTCCATTGCCAAAAAAACCTAAACCTAAGTCAGACAGCTTATAATCACTTTGAAGTCCAGTATATTGTAAAAAATATGTATTCTGAAAAATAAAAGGGGCAAGTCCTATTATAAACAAAGGAACACAAATAGCTGCTGCAATATAATACGGTCTTCTCGAAGCATATTTAGCATAGCCTGGATTTTTTTCAAGAAGGCTGGATTCTCCATAACCTCCTGGACGATTAAGCATTATCTGCAGAGTTAAATAAAATACAAAAAATGGAACAAGCAGATTAAAAATAAGAAAAACATGAACTGATTTGATTACTCCTCCAAGTAATGTAGAAGCTAAAGGAAGTAGCGCAAGTGCAAGAGTTGGAAGAACAATTCCAAGCATGTATAAATTGGTTAAAGGAGACTTGATATTATGGGTATATTTAAGCATTCTTTCATAAACTCCATCAAGTATAACTTTAAGTGCTCGCTCTAAAATTTCAATTCTTCTTGTTTCACTTGGTTCATATAAACTGCTTTCAACTAAATGAAAACTTTCAACAAACTCCATATTTGTTTCTTTCCAAAAATCAAGATAAGCATCCAGACTATCTTTTATCGAAGAAAACTTTCCAGTTTCAACATCCCAAATAACTTTTTTTAAATCAAGAGCAAGAGGTTCTTCAACATGCTGGGCAACAAAACTAACTGCCCTTTCAAGATTACTGGTGTGTTTCATAAAAATAACAGTATAAAGAATAGCAGGAACCATTTGACTGCTTGCCTTAAGTCTCCATTTAACTGCAAGTCTTTGAGGCAAGGTATAAAAGTAATAAGCTAAAAAAAACGCAATCACCATCATAAGTCCAAAAAATAAAAATGGAAATTCCCCATCGGAAGGTCCTCCGTCAAAAAACCAAATAGCAAGGCTAAGTAAAGTTCCAAAAAAGAAAAATCCTATAAAGCTGATTATTGCAAGCCCAACAGCTTCTCCAGGTTCAACAGCTAAGTGAGCAATCGTAAGCTGTTTTCCAACATAATCTTCATCTTTTTTTGAAAGTTTTAATTTAATAAGTCCTCCAACCCCCTTAGCCCATTTTTCATATCTGGATAATTCTGGCATCATATCATTTTTAAACTGAGAATAATCCCTGGAAATAGAATCTTCACTAACCTTAATAGAATCATGAGAGTTCATTTCACCTTCTATTTTTTTTGAATACTTTCTTAAAACTTCATTTACATCCATATCTCACCTTTTTTAAAACAAATACACTAAATAGAATAGAAAAATCACTTAATAAATTATTTGTTTCATTCTAAATCTTCCTCATCCAGGTTTTATCAAGTCTTATCTTTTTTTCTTTAAAAAAACTTATTTAAAATGTCTTTGCCTTAACAGACTTGTTTAGCCATTCCTGCCAGAGAGGAAATACTTTGCTTGAGTCAGGCAGTCCAATATCATCTTGAACTTCTTTTGAAAACTGATGAAACATATTATTGCTTAAGCAATTAAATTTTGCTTCTAAAATATCTGGCCTGTTTAACTTTTTTGAAATATCAACAATTTCTTGTTTAATTTTTCCTCTTAGTAAAATATTATCATAAACAGCATCCCAATTTCCAGCCCATTCCCTTACTCCTGAAGCAATGCTTTTGATTATTTCAGAGTCTCCATTAATCAATTCTTCACTAGGATCTATTTCGTCAGTTTCAACATTATATTTTAGTAAGTCAACAAATCCCCCTTCTTCTTCAGGGTCTTTTGTCCAGTGTTTTCTTACTTCTGTTAGTTGTAAAACTCTCTTTACACTCTTAAGTCCATCAGGTGACTTTATTGGATTTGCAACAATTACACAATCAGTTGCCTTAAAACTTGTAACAGGAACTTCTAAATCATTTACAACCCTATCAAAAACTCCATAAGCAGAGGCTCCATGAATAGTTCCTGCAACAACATTTGCAAGTGCACCAACTCTCATTGCTTCATATAAAGCTCTTGCCTCAAGACTTCTTACTTCACCAACAATAAGGCTTGAATCTCCAAGTCTCAGGCTTGTTCTGATTCCTTCATCAGCCCCAACCTCATTACTTGTCTTAAGTAAACTGCTTCTGACTTTCATTCTTTGAATATCATATTTTAATTTTCTAAGTGCATCAACAGGCAACTCAAGAGTATCCTCGATAACAAGTACTCTGTATTTTGGCATGATTTCAAGCATTAAACTTCCGAGAAGAGAAGTTTTTCCAGAAGACCTTGTTCCTGCAATTAAAATTGTTCTGCTTCCATCAATCATAAAACTAAAAAGCCCTGCTGCAAAACTATTCAACATTTTATTTTTGATAAACAATGGCAATGTCCATGGATCTTCCCTGTGTCTTCTGATTGCATATGCAAGCCCATTTGGAGAAAGAGGTTGCTGAATAACAGCTATTCTGGCCCTTATATTTCCTAGAGCTAAATCAGTATCAAGAATTGGATTTGCCTCATCAAGAGGTCTTCCTGAAATCATTCTAAACTTAGCAGCCCATGAATCAGCATCTTCTTTACTTGGAATAATATTTGTAATACATTCATCAAAATTCTGATGTCTTAAAAAAACAGGATTCATAGAAATAGGAGCATTAAGCACAATATCCTGCAGATATTTGTCTTGAAGTAAAATTTCAATAAGGCCAAAACCAATAGTGTGTCTGACGAGGATTGAAGCAAGCTTATTTAAATCAGCATAACTGAGTTTAACATTCTTGCTCTCTGCTAAATCTCGCAGTAAATCCCTTGAAACATTAAAAAATACTTGCCTGGTTTTTTCAGGGTCTGTAAACTCTTCTGCCTTGGGCTGATGCTCAACTAAAACATTTCTTCCAATATTCAAAAGACTTTGCTGATCTTCATCTAAAGAATATTCTGGAGGCATTAAATGATAAATATATTTTGCATCTTCTTTCTTTTTAAGAATTGTTACAAGAGACCTGTCATAACTTTCCCCTATCTCATATTGTAAAAATATCTCAGCATCATTTGGAAGGCTGGAAACAAGTCTGGTAAATGTAAAATTAGGAATAATATCAGGCCTAAATATTTTATAATAAATATCTCTTTTTCCAAAAACATAATCAACCATATACTTTTCAGTTTCCTTTATTAGCTGAGTATTGCCCAAAAGAGAGCTAAACTTTTCAAGCAATTTAACATAGCTTAACTGATCAGGCTTAAGATTATCCGGAGTTCTGTCTAAATTAAGTCTCTCTTCTTTAACAAACCTGGATAATTCAGAATAACAGGCAAGAGGATCTCTCTTAAGTAAAGATAATAAATAACCTACATCATTATGTCTCTGACCTAAAAATTGAGAATTCATTATTGAAAGTTTAAGCGGCATTAGTATTTTTTCTTGCTTTGTTAAAAAAACATACAAATTAGCTATCTCCTGAAACATAAACGTTTCAGTTGAGCCATAACTATAATTTCTCTGCTGAACAAAAACAATCCTTGAAATATTAGGAGCTTCGATTAAAACATCAAAGGTCCTAGACATTACATCAGGATCTTCTGCAACATTAGGAACAACACTGGCTCCTAAATAATTTACATATAATACTTGATTTCCCTCTTCCCTAGTAACCTCGTAAGCATATACAGGAGTTTGTGGTTTAAATAGCATAATCTTATCACCTTTTATAGATTAAAAGAAGTCCGGACTATATTAAAATTTATGTATAACCTAAAATACAAAAGATTGCGATTATTTATAAATTTCAAATATTTAAAAAATTTATTTTGAGTAAAAGGCAATTTTGATAGCTTTAATGTATAATTAAAAAGAGTTAAAATCTGTCTTAGGGAAAGATTTTTTAAACCCTGCTTAACTATTAAATAGATAAAAAGATGGATGAATCACAAGAATCAATAAGCGCACTTTTATCAGAATTTGGAACAAGACTAAATGAAGTGGAAGAAAAACAAAGGTTAATTAAAGATAGAGTCCTATTAATAGGTGAAAATCTTGTGTCAACAAAAGAACAATATGAAAAAGAGCTTGGAAACTTTAGAAAGCAAATAAGTGAAATAACTACTGACTTAAAAGGGATAAAACAATTAAATAAAAGAATAGTCAATGAATTAGAGAATTATGCAAGAAAAACTGAAGTGGAAGTAGTTGAAAGGCAAATTAGAATGTTTCAGCCTCTTGAATTTGCAAGAATTCAGGATGTACAAAGAATAGTTCAAAAAGAAATGAATAATTTAAAAAAATAAAGTAAAAACAAAACTATAAAAAATAAATTTATATTATAATCAAATGGCAACACTAGAAAGAGTAATCCAAATGAAACAGCAAGGAATGTCAGATTCAGAGATAGTGGGTTCTCTCAGGCAAGAAGGAGTTTCACCAAAAGAAATAAGTGAAATACTTTCTCAATCGAATATTAAGCTTGCACTAAATCAAGAAAATTCTCCTGGAATGGGAAATCAAGATAATCAAATGGAAAGTTCAATGCAACAAAGTATAATGGGCTCATCAAATCAGATGGCTCCTCAAATACCTGTTGATGAACAAGGCTTTACAGATTATTCAGCAAATTCAAGCCCTCCTCCTCAAGACACTCAAGCTCAAGAGCTACCAGGAAACCCAGAACAAACTTACCAAGAATATTATCCAGAATATCAACAGCAGTATCAAGAGTATCAACCCCAACAATCATTAGACATTGAAACTGTAAATGATATAGCAGAACAGCTAATAGAAGAAAAAACAGAAAAACTAGATAAACAAATCTCAGGCTTTACCAAATTTAAAGAAGAGCTTCAATTTGATGTTGAAAAAATGAATGAGCGATTAACAAAAATAGAAGTCAAATTTGATGAACTTCAAATGGCTATAATAAAAAGAATAGGGGAATATGGACGAGATATCGGAAACATTTCAAAAGAAATGCATATAACTCAGGAATCATTCTCAAAAATTCTTGACCCATTAACAGATAATATAAGGGCATTGCAAGAAATAACAGGAAATAAATCAGGACAAGTTTCTCCAAATAAAGTTCAACAGAGTCAACCTTCAAGAGACAATAATGAAGAAAATCAAGAAGATGAAATAGAACAGCCAAGACAAGCCCCACTAAAAAAGCAAAAAACAGATTTTGAAAGTTACTTAAGATAAAATTTTAATTATATATTCTAATAAAACCGAGTTTAAATAAAAGTATTACTTCTTTGTTAAAATCCATACTGTGATAAATCCAATAATTAGCAGTAATACACTGCCGCCTACTTGAGAATCAAATACATTCATTATTTGAACTAAAACCCCTTGCTGACCTTCTCCTGCAGTCGTAATCCCAAGATCCGGATGAAACATTGGATTAAAGACTCTTATTGCAGCAACTAGGAAAATAATAACCAGTATTGCAACAACAATCCATGCAAAACCAGGAGTAGTCATTTTCTCAAAATCCTTTGTTGAAAATCCAATTATCACAAGAACTAAAAATAAACATACAAGTAATACAACAAACCAAGGTAAAATAGTTCTAACATATAAATCAAGTGATGAAAAATTCATAAAAATAATTGCAATTATAAAACTAACTAAAAGATTAACTCTCTGATCACCAAGAACCTTGGTCTTAGCAAGAACTGCATAAACAACTACAAATACAAATAAGAAACTAAATACAGGCATGAAAAAGAATAATCCTGAAATGTCAAGTGTTCCCATAATAATTAATAATATTTATAGTATTTAAATTATTTGTTTTAAATATCTTTTAAAAATTAATATTAAATTATTTTCCAGAAATAACCCAGCCCATTATAGCGAGGAATACAATTCCAGCCATGATTGCAGGCCAAGAATCAGACCATCCATAACCCCATCCGCCAAAATATGAAAAGTCAGACAATGAAGTAAATAATACTACTAAAAATAAAATTGCTCCAATTCCAAAAAATACATACTTAGTCCAAGATAACTCCTGAAACATAAGTCCCATTAATATAATAGCAACAACTAAGATAGCAATTGCAATTCCTGCATAAGGAAAAATAGTTGCATAAAAATTTGTAACAAGATTAAACTGTAAAGCAAGTAAACCAATTGCAAGTGCAATTGTTGCCTGAACTCCTTTATTCTCTCCAAGAAGTTTGCTTTTGCTTAAAAGTCCAAAAACAATTGCAAAGATAAGTAAAAATGGAAGCCCATATGCAAAAACACCTTGGTCAGCCCAGCTGTTTAAAACATCGCCTAATGAATAATAACCATACATCTTTTTTTCACCAGCTATTACAAAATTTTCTTAGTTTATATATATTTCGATTATTAAAAAAAACTTTTGTTCTATCAACACTTAAAAGTATGAGTTTATGACAGACACTTGTTTTTTTTAAATGCATGAAAATTTATCCAGAAGAATTTTTAAGAACAAAAAAATCCATAGGACTTTCTTGTAATCCAAAATTAAAATCATTAATGTAGTTTAACCCGAGTCTAAAGAAGGATGTTTTAATTTATGGACATAAAAATTATAAATAAATAATTAAAAATAAAACAATAAACAAGTTAGATAATAAAAAATAATTACTTATCGCCCTTAACAACTGCTACAATAACTCCAATGATAATTAAAACCATTGCACCATTAACTAAAATTTGATAACCCGTAGTTGTTCCAAGCAAAAATCCCTTAATAGTATCAAAATAACCTGTAATCATAAGTAAAAACACAACCAGTGAAATTGTGAGTATAGCTCCAAATGTAATCTTCCACCATTTACCTAAAACATCTCCATCAGTTTTTCCAACAATAAATCCATAAAGAAGCATAAACACAAGTAATATTACTATAAATACTGCTAAAAAAGGCATTAAATTAACAACTATATCTCTTGCAACAGGAAATGCAATTAAAAAAAGTCCAATTACAAGTGCAATAATTGCATTTGCTTGCTTTGCACCATCTCCAAGAACCTTTGTCTTTTGAAGGATTGCAAAAACAAGTGTAAATACAAGAACAAAAGGTAATGCATAACTTACTGCATAATCACCGATTAAATATGAGGGTACCGAAGCCATAATTACATAGAAGTGCTTCTTCCTGAATCTTCAGATAAATCCATTGTTTGTTCAGTGTTTCTATCTGTTTCGTCTAAAGGCAAACTAGCCCTGCTTATTATAACAACATCCCCAACAGCGCGAACAAACTGATGTGGAATTATAACACCTCTTGCACCTCCAAGAAAATTACCCATTGAACTAGCAACTCTTATTCTCCAACTCTCAACCTTGTTCTCAACAAGATTACATTCCTCAATATCTCCAAAGAAGTCACCAGTATCTGTGAATACCTTTTTTCCTATCACGCTCGTTAATTTTTTTACTCTTAACATGACAAAAAATATGTAGTTTAGTTTAAATACTTTTCTATGACTGAAAATATGTTTTAGATATTTTAAGGAATAAAAAATTCATAGATTTTTTATGGTGGAAAATATATAAGCAGAATTTTAAAAAAAATATTTTACAAACTAAAATAATACTATGTTGTCTATTCGACAAAAAATCATTAAATTTATATAAACAAGTTACCTGTCTAAAATATGTTTACCAAAAAAGAGATTGTCTGGATAATTATAATCCTTATTATATATGAATTTATAATTATCTTTCCATCATCAAATACATTAAATCCGCTTGTTTTAATAGTTCCAATACTGATTTTGTTTACAAATATTATTTCAAAAAAGATAGCTGCAAAATTTTTTAATCTGCAAATAGAGCATAAAGTCTTGGAATTTCAAAGATGGGGTTATTATAAAAGGTCTCACTTCAAAAAGCCACTGCCAATAGGGTTAGTTATTCCATTTGTATTTTCAATTCTTACACTAGGAATGGTAAGAATGTTTACTTTTTTTCAGTTTGATGCAGAAAATGTCCATGAGACAAGAGTCCTAAAACAAAGAGGGCTAAAAAGAAAAGAAGAAATAAATGAATCAGATATTGCATTTACAGCAGCTTGGGGATTTGTAAGCCTTTTAGTCCTTGCATTTATAGGAGCCCTTCCAGGAATAAGAGATGTGTTCCCTGAACTTTCAAAATACTCTATCTACTATGGTTTTTGGAATTTAATTCCAGTTAGCAGGCTAGATGGATTAAAAATATTCTTTGGAAGTCTTCTAACCTGGACTGCTCTCTCAATTGCATATATTGTTGCATTGGTTTTTGTAATTCTCTAGTATACCCGTCACAACAAATCTTATAACCTTGCCCTGCATATTAAATTAACAAGGTGATTTATGCCAGACAAAGTTTTAAGTTCAATAAAGCCAAGAAAATATCAAAGTGAAATTTATGAAAATTGCAAGGATAAAAACTGCCTAGTTGTCCTTCCGACTGGAATCGGAAAAACTCTTATTGCTTTAATGCTTTCAATATATACTCAAAAGAAATTTCCAGCAACAAAAACTCTTTTTTTAGCCCCAACAAGACCTCTTGCAGAACAACATTTAGCTTATTTTAAAAAACATCTTCCAGAATTATTTGCAGAGCTAATTTTATTCACAGGAAAAATAGATGCAGAAAAAAGAAAAGAACTCTGGAAGACTTCAGATATAATATTTAGCACTCCTCAGTGCATTGGCAATGACTTAAGAAAAAATCTTTATACACTAGAAGAAGTTAGCCTTTTAATTGAAGATGAATGCCATCGTTGTCTGAAAAATTATGCTTATACTTATGTTGCAGAAAAATACAAAGAACAAGCTAAAAACAAAAGAGTCTTAGGACTTACTGCAAGTCCTGGAACAGATAAATCAACAATTCAGCAAATTGCAAAAAACCTTGGAATAGAATCAATTGAAATAAGAACAAGGGAAAGTGAAGATGTTAAAGAATATCTTCAGGAACTGGAATTTGAAATAATAAGGCTGGATTTCCCAGAGGAAATAAGACAAATTACCAAGATAATAAAAGACATGTATTCAAAAAAAATAGAAGAACTAAAAAATAGAAAACTATTATTTGGTCCTCCGACAAAAACAAACTTAATTCAACTCCAAGGAAAAATAATGGGTTCAATATCCAAAGGAAATAAAAATTTTAATCTTCTTTCAGGAGCAAGTGCAGCTGCTCAGGCAATTAAACTTTCTTATTTAATAGAACTCTTAGAAACTCAAACCCTTCATTCCTCACTTGAATATATCAAATCAATGTTTAAGCAGGCAGCAGAAAACAAATCAAAGGCAGTAAAGCAAATAGTAAAATCCCCTGAATTCAACAAAGCGTATATTGCATTAAATGGATTAATTGCAAAAAATCTTGAACATCCAAAACTGCTTGAATTAAAAGACTTAATAGAACAGTCGATTAAAGAAAATCCCAAAAATAAAACAATTGTATTTTCACAATACAGAGAAACTGTAATAAAAATATGTAAGACATTAAATGAAATAAATGGAATACATGCAAAAGTATTTGTTGGTCAATCTAAGGGAAAAGGAGAAAATAATCCTGGCCTTAGTCAAAAAGAACAACAGGAGATTATGGAAGAGTTTAGACAAGGAAAAATAAATGTTATTGCAGCAACAAGCATTGGAGAAGAAGGTCTGGATATTCCTGAAGTTAATTCAGTAATCTTCTATGAACCAATCCCTTCAGCAATTAGAAAAATCCAAAGAGCAGGAAGAACAGCTCGTTTAATGAAAGGAAAATTAATAATTCTTCTGACAAACGATACTCTTGATGAAATATTCCATTATGCTTCAAAAGCAAAGGAAAAAAGAATGTATAGTTCCCTGGATAAAATAAAACAAGACCTTGATAATGGAATTTCAATATATACAGAAGATAAAGAGGAAAAACAAAAAACTCTGTTTTAAAAATGTTCCATGACATTTTCTCAAAAAAAGAAGTCAATTCAACCAAAATAAAACCAAAAATAATTGCAGACATCCATGAAAAAGATTCATTTATTTTAGTGGAATTAAAATCGAGTCAAGAAATAGAGCTTGAAATCCAATCATTAAAAATAGGGGATTATTTAATAGAAGATATAATAATTGAGAGGAAAACAATTTCTGATTTTATTTCTTCAATGATAAAAAAAAGATTAATTATTCAGCTAGAACAGATGCAACAATATAAACAAAGATTTTTAATTATTGAAGGTGAAACCTCTTTTCTTTTTGATAATAATAGAGGTATTCATCCAAATGCAATAAGAGGATTTATTCTTTCAATAATTTCAAAATATAACACAAATATAATCTTCACAAAAAATAATCTAGATACGAGTAAATATCTTCTAACTCTTGCAAAACAGCAGCTAAAGCCCCAGACAATTGCTTCATTGCATTCAAGAATTCCAAAAACACTCAAAGAGCAAAAACAATATATTCTTGAATCCTTTCCAAATATTGGTCCAAAAAAAGCAGAAGCTCTATTAAAAAAATTTAGTTCATTATCAGAAATATTTAATGCAAGTGAAGAAGACTTAAAAGAGATTTTAAAAAATAATTCAAAAGATTTTAAAAATCTGCTAGATTCCTAGATCAAGCATATTGATTACTTGAGGAGTCTATTCCTACTTTTTCTATCCTTGCTTGAAAAAGTAATCTTCTTTCATTAATTTCTGGAGAGCTAGGGTTAAGAGAACTTTCACAAGACAGCTTAAAATAGGGGGTAGAAGGTTTAACTCTGCTGCTCTCTGAACCATTAAGTACAATATCAACCAAATGCTCTATGTCTTTTGGGCTTGGTTCTTTTGCAAGGCTAATCCTTCCTGAAGAAAGCCTGGAAGTTTCGGAATTCAGAGCCCTATTAATTTGATTGTATTTTAAAATAGCATCTCCATTTGAATAACAAAAAAACTCCCAATGAAAAGGATGAGAAAGATAAGTTACTGCTTGTGGGCTAACTCCTACTCTCTCTGAAACTCTGTTATAAACTCTATTATCAAAAGTATCAGAATCAAGATTTTCTCGAGCAGCTAAAATAGCTTCTTCAACATAGGCTCTTGCAAATTCCTCTAAAGAAAAATCAGCAGGAAATTTTTTTAACGAAATTTTATCTTCCATTAAAATATAATTTGTTATTTTTAGTATATAAACTAATTATGCACTAGAAAGTAACTAATAAACAACAATAACCTTATAAATCTAGATTAACTTTCTTAACTATATTTTTTCTTTTATTAAAATCAACATTTTAAAACTATTTGCTTTTTATCCATCCATTTGGCTTGTGCTTTTCACAACTAACCACCCGAGTTCCGCTAAAATTATTATACTTAAATATTTCATTTCCATTTACACCTCGATATTCATAAACATCTTTTTCAGGACAGTCTTTATAATAACATTTATTTCGTCTGCCAAGTAAAGGTATTATTCCTGACTTGCCGAGTAAATTATAATACCTCAAGATTAATCTTATTATTAAGAATAACATTACTACAAATAAAAGTATAGAAATGAAGATTAAGAATTTATTTGGTTTTTTAGGCTCAGGAGGCAAAGGAAGTTCTTTGCATAAAGAACATGGCCCACCACAATCTATTTTTTCTTCTTCCTGATTTTGAATACCATCAGAACAGGTTGGGCATTGAAGGCAAGAGCCACCACAATCAACAAGCAGTTCACAACTACCATTATGACAATTTTTTATATTATCAAAGCAAGAAGGATTTTTAGTAAAAAAACACTCTCTGACAATTCCAGGACTAGATCTGCTGGATTTACATTTATTAATGTCTTCGCAATTTCTGGTTTGAAAACCGCAAAACTCATCTGTCCAGTTAAACATAGCACATCTATCCTTTATTTGAGTCATAGTTACAAGGTCAATTTTACGAGATTCAAAACTTTCTTTAAGATTACCGCAATCCTGCCACTCTTTGCATCCCCATTTTTCAGAACAATCAACTTTCTTAGGAACACCTCCACCACCGCCTCCACTTCCCCCAACAACTGCTCCAGGAGGGCAAGGAACAGTGGATACATTAATATTCCATTCCAAACTGTCAGTTAACTCTCCATCAGTTATCCGAACTTTAATAATATGATTTCTAGAATCTCCACACCCAAAGTTATAATAAAATTCACTTGCAAGAGAACCTGAATAATAGAAAGCTATACTATCATCAACATACCAGTATGCATCAGGAATAGTTCCATCAGGATCTTCAAAAGTAATATTAAAATGAAATATATCATCTCCTGATCCAGATAAATTCAAATTAGAAGGATCATGCCAAATTATTTCAGGAGGCCTGTTTTTATCAGTTACAGTAAGACTAAACTGCTTATTAGAAATAATAGAACTTCCATTTTGTCCGCATAGGCCTATATTCTCATGAGGGTTTAAAAGCCCCTTATCTTTAACACTTACATTAATGTAATAAACACCAAGAGGTGTACTGCTATTAGCTGTAAAATTAATTGTTCCGTTAGAACTTATATTAAAAAGTTTGATTTGGGATTCATTGAAAATTAAACTAAATGTTAAATTTTGAGAGCTCTGATTTCCATTTTCTATATCATTAACTAGAACCTGATAATCAAAACTAGTATTCTTTCCTTTATTCCAAATCGTATGTACTCCTATGTTATCAATAACAGGTGCATTATTTACTTCAATTACAGTTATATTTATGTCCCTACTATCAGAATATTCAGAATCAGAAACAGAAATACTTTCAGGATATCTCCGATAGCCATTATTTATTCCCCCTGCATCATTCTTGGTTAAAACTCCTGAAAAAATTTCATAATTAAATATAGTAAAGTTAAAAACCCCTAGGGAAGAAATATAAAAAGGACTTGACGGATATTGAGGATTAAGCGAAAAAGAATAAATCTCTTCATCAACATCACTGGCATTAAAAATAAGAGAAAGAAAATTATTTTCACAAATATAAAACTCACGGCTCATGTTTAAAATATTAGGGGCAGAATTATTAACAGATACAAAAAATACAACAGAATCGCGATAAGCTTTATTAGAACTGTCTCTGGCAACAATATCGAGCCTATTTGACCATCGTACTGCATTAAAAGTAATATTGGGTGAAAATGAAACATTTGAATAAACCCAATTATTATGACGCAAGTCATAAAGAGAATATGAATAATTTACCGGTTCCATATTTGAACTTATATTAAGCCCTAAAGTATAATTAACCTCAGTCTGATTAAAATAATAAGTAGTATTTTCAGGACTTAAAATAATAAATCCACTAGCAGAACCAAGTATTAATTTTACAATTCCTCCTGCATATAATAATGAAACAAATAAGCTGGCAAAAAACAAAAATGCTGCAAAATAAAACATAAATAATCTCTTATTTTTCATAGTAGGTTCTTAAACTGCAGTTCCGGTAGCAGTAAAAGTGTCTGATTTAATTCCAACGCTTGCATCAGAAGGTATTACAAGTCTTACATCAATTCTTATAGTATCTCTAGAATCAGTATATTGAAAAAAATTACAGATTCTAGTACCATCTCCAGTTTTGTTAACTTCATACCATTCCCCAAGATTAATATGACCTAAACTGCAACTTTCAGATTCAAGATTACTGATATTATACTGATATCTCGGATTTTGACCCCCTAAAAAGTCAGTTGCATTCTTATCAGTTTTTAAGTCTAAGCTTACATTCACATTACCTAAATTTTCTATAGTAAACCCATTGGATACAGGAGTCCAGTTTCCATGAACTACATTTCCAAGTGTATCAATTGTTGCATTACTCTCTCCAGAATCAATATTTCCAGGACCAAAGTTAATCTCATCAAAAGTAAAATTAATATAAGCTCTTTGTTCAATTGAAACATTAACAACTGCATTGGTTGCATAACCTGTAAGTTTTGTTCCAATAACAAGTAAAGAAATTACAATTATAACTATTGCAAAATAAGCAGTTATCTGCCATATATCCAGTCTTTTTTTTATTGTATTCATCAGTCAGAGGTATTTAAAAATTATATTTATTTTTCCAGTATAATTGCCGTAACTTTGATTTTTATAGGAAAATGCAGTAAAAGTTACATTTTTCTGTTCATTCGGCCTTAAAACAAAATCATTTTCAGAAACAGTCAAATAATCTTTTATATTTCCCTCAGAATTAAGTGTAACTATAATATCTCGATTAAAATTATTTTGTATTGTTAAAGCTCTTGAAGAAGTGCCACCAGGCTGAATTGAACCAAATGTTAACTCATTCTTATTTAAATCAAAACCTACCTTATCAGAAACAATAAAACTAGTTTTTATTACCTGACGGTTTGGAGCAATTACTAGACTCATAATCAAGATTACTCCTGCAACTGTAAAGACAATAAGCAAGAATATGTTCAAAAGGCTATTTTTTGTTTTTCTTTTTGGCACCTTGAGTCACCCTTTTTATTTTCAGTTCCAGATATATGATTATTCCAAGAGATATTATAAATATTATGGTTATAATGCCTGCAATAATTAACCAAAGATTACTTTTTGAGGGATTTTTAAGATAAACTGAAACAAGTTTTGAATTCATTTGGTCTTCATAAAAAATTCTTATATTTGCAATATACTTTCCTTCACTAAGATTGCTTGCATCAAAAAATCCAGTTAGATTTATTTTCTGCCATGGCTCGATAGAATATGAAGGAGTAGTAAATGTATCACTAACAACTCCTTTGTCAGTTATAATAACTTCAGAATAAACATCAGAAATTTTAGAATTCCAAAGGTTTTCAACTTCAATATTAAACTTGTTTATTTTATTTGTTTCAAAAACATAAGAATAATCAGTCATGTTAATAAAAAGATACCCTATCTTAAGCTCATTTTCTAGATTGATTTTAGTCCCATAATTAACAGTAGTTACAACAGGATATATTCCAGGTTCAAGAAAAGAAACATTGAGAAAACCTGCTTCCTTAAATACTTCCTTTGATTTTATGACTCCAACATTAATTGATTTAGATATTACTTTATTTTTTTTTGTCTTTTCCCCATAAATATCTATATCTGCAGTAGCAAATATATCCTTTGTTCCAAGATTATTAATGCTTAATTCATATGGAGAGTCATTTCCTTTGTTTACGTTTTCAAGTTTAAAAGATGCTTCTGCATACTGCCCTGGATATGGAACAAAAATGTCTATTGGAACTTGTATTGATGCAAGACCACCAATTCCCTCGCCTTCTCTTGAAGCTTCAATTGCTCCAACAAGAAGCCGATGATTTCCAGGCACTTCTATTTTCTCAGGAAGTTTTATTGTTACTTCAAAATCAGTTCCGCCAACAGAACTATTTTTACTTAAGGTAGTATATTGTACTAAATCCCCTTTAACAAACATATTAATATTCTGCTCAGAATCAGGAGTCATTGCTCTAAAACTAAATGTTTTTTCAAGGTTAGGCTCAAAAAACAATTTAGATCCAATAGGAGTTATACCAATAGAACCTGCATTTACCGAATAGATTACGAGCAGTGCAACTAAAAAAAATAATAACCTCTTTGTCATAGAATAATAATTCAACCTTGGTTTTTATAGCTTTTGATTTTATTAATTTAAAACCCAATCTATCTAAAAAAATTAAGTATAAACTAAATAAAGTCTGAACAAATTCTAACCAATTAAAATAAAGTTTCTTACTAAAAATCTATAAGCTCTGATTAAAAAAACACTCCCTATTTATGAGTGTATAACACGCTAATATAAGTTTAGAATAACTAATTATAATGCAGTTCCAGTTACAGTAAAAGTATCTGTGAAATTTCCTGTTTTTGAATCTGAAGGAATTAAAAGCCTTACATCAATCTGTATTTGATCATAAGCAGAAGCAAATCCAAAAGAAGGACAGATTGTAGTTCCAGGATCAGTCGTATTAACATCATTCCATGCAGTAAGAGTAACTCCACTAGCACCAGTACAACTTTCAGCCTTTGTATTAGTTACATTATATTGATATTCAGGATTTGTTCCCCCAATAAAAACAGCTGCATCTTTATTAGTCTTTAATTGAAGACTTACATTAATGTTTCCTATATTTTCAAGAGTAAAATTTTGAGCACTGTATGCCCAAGACCCATTAACTGCATTAGCAACATTGCTTTCAAGAACAGCATAAGGCTGACCTAAAATAACAGAACCATTTCCAAAATTAATAAAATTAGTAGTAAAGTTAATAGCAGCAGTAGGATCAACTGAAACATTAACAATTCCAGTACTTTGAACAACATGTCCAGTAAATCTCACTCCAATAACAAGTAAAGAAACAACAATTACAGCAATTGCAATATAAGCAGTTATCTGCCAGCCCTTGTCATTACTTGATTTTGATTTTGCCATTGTTTGTTTAAGGTGTTTGAGTTTTATCTTCTACAAGTGGAGAATTAATTGTAACTCCAATTTT
>Ga0172381_10000347_pt1 | contig 56496 bp, 98 predicted proteins | sample Leawel6488metaG_FD_119754 | JGI IMG/M metagenome (GOLD analysis project Ga0172381, IMG submission 119754) | Leachate microbial communities from a municipal landfill in Southern Ontario, Canada - Leachate well 64-88 metaG | ecosystem: Engineered > Solid waste > Landfill > Unclassified | place... | reverse complement strand
TAAAAGATGAAAAAGAAAACAAAGATTATGAAAAAATCGCTTATAGATTTAATTGGTCTAAAAAAGAATTATTAATAAATACTCAGATATTAAATAAGTTGTTATAAGGAGAGATAATGCCAAATAGCGTGAGGGAGAGATTAAATAATTTATTAGCTGATGATTGTTTTAAATATTCAAGTTGTTTTGGTGATAAAGGTAAGCAGATAGATTGCAGAAAAGAATGTGAACATATGAAAAGGCTATCTAAAGAAATCATCCTCGCCATCTCCGAGGAAGTGGGGAAGATGAGGAAGACTATAAAATTATGTGGTAAGGGTTATGAAAGTTGTGAAGTTTGTCCATATTCAAATACTGGATGTGATGATAAGAAATATTATTTTAAAGTCTTATCCGACATCCAGGATAAACTGAAGGAGTAGAGATATGAATAAATACGGTAGCGATTGGTTAGAAGAATTTGACAACCTACTAAAGGAGAGGTGAGACGATGGATTTAATAATTAAAGAAGAAGATAGTTGGGAAGTAACGAGTGCGGTTTTATGTTTAATAAGACAAGCACTAAAGACTAATATTATAACTAAATCCGAAGTTGATAAGGTAATGGAAGAATTTTAACTCCACCATCCACTAAGAAAAGGGGGTAGCGATGAAAAAATTATTGCTGTTTTTAGGATTAAAGCTAGCAGAGGTGTTAGGGGTTGTATTTATCCCTTTAATACTTGGTCATATTATCCCCTACGCTAAATGGTTCAAGGTAGGATATTGGTTAAATGGTTTGTTAGCGGTAGCGATGCCGATAGCAGGATTATTGGCAGTAACAGTAATTTTCTATGTCTGTATTTTACAACCTATTCTATATTGGCTATCTTTTAATTGGAATATCGTCTATAAAGACAAAGACAATCCCTTTGCTGATTTAATAAGAAAATTATACTAAGGACACCCTAACTATGGATGATAAGAAAAGATTAGTAGAAAGTAGATATGCTTGGGGTATAAATGTTCGTTATATGGATTTAGATGGAAAATACTATCCTGGTTTTATTGGTAGAATGTGGATTAATCACATATGGGATGATACTGATGATATAAGACAAGCTATTTTCAGGACAAGAAAGTCGGCAAGGTTGGTATTACCAAGAATAAAAAATAGTTTTCCAGATGCAAAGATAGTTAAGATTAAAATTATTATTCAAGAGGAGGATTAAATGGACGAAGCGATTAGGAGTGCCGCAGAAACCTATATACACATAGGAATACCGTTAACGGACAAAGAATTGCGAGCGGTTAAAACTATGCGAGAAGTTTGTAAAAATTATCTAACCGCAAGCAAGGTTGTGCCGGAGGACATTAACGGATTTGAATTCTATTCATCACAACTAGAAGCTGAAGCATTTACAGAGGGGTATAGACATTGCCGTTCTCTAATACTCCCCCTGATTGTGGAGAGGGATAGGCGGATTGCCCAACTCCAAAAAGAGAATGAGGAGTTGAGGAAAGATAACGAGCATTATATAACCTGTGTTGACGGAAGCCATGAAAAACTTTTGGATTATAAGGTATCTATTGAGCAACTCCAATCAACCCTTGCGGAGAAAGAGAAGGAATGTAAAAAGTTAGAAGAGGATATGTGGATATGGGTGGAAAAACATAATAAAGTAGCTGAAGAATTGTATAATTTAAAAGAACACTCCCAGTCTAAGCCGAGCTTGGAATGTGAACACGATTGGTTTATAGACCCTATGCCTATGGTAACATCTAATTCAATGGCGACTAAATGGCGTTGTAAAAAATGTTTAATAACAAAAATGACATACGATTAGCCATCCTCGATATGATGGCGAAAAAGGACAAATGAGAGCGATTGTTAATTTTGGTTTCTGGGTCGGATACCTATTTGGATTTTTAGTCGGGATATTTGGAACATTAATGTTGTTAATCCACAAGCATATTATAGTTCTTCCTTAACTATGGGTAGGGAATATAAAACAGTGTTACTATGTATAAAGGCAAGCCTGAATATTCTATGGATAAGGCTGGGTGTGTCGCTTCAGAAATTCTTGATGATTTGGGAATAAAGCAATAAGAACAACCTACAAAGGAGAGGTGAGATGAAAGGATTATAGAAAATGAACGAAAAAGAATTAGCAGAAAATAATAAAATATTAGAAATAGTATCAGGCAGTTATTTATATGGTACTAATTTGGAGACTTCAGATAGAGATTATGTGGGTATTTTTATTCCTTCTATTGAATATATATTAGGATTTAAAAAAGTTGAAGAAGTAGATTTTAGTATTAAAGATAGAAATAGTGAAGGTAAGAATACTGAGAAAGCACTTGATAGGAAACTCTATGAGTTTAGAAAGTTTATTAAACTTGCTTTGGAGAATAATCCAAATATAATTGAAATATTATTTGTTAATAAGCAAAATATAATATTCTCTAATTCGTTAGGTAACGAACTATTAGCAAATAAATATTTATTTCCTCATAAAGGACTTAAGATAAAATTTATGTCTTATGCTTTTAGTCAGAAACATAAAATGGTAATTAAAAAAGATAATTATTTTGATTTTATTAATGCTTTAGATTATTTTCGTAATGTAGATTATGGTAAAACTTTATTAGAAATTGTTTTAGATAATAAATGCCCTCATTTTATAAAAAGAAGAAATGACGATAGAGGAAATATTAATTTCGTTCAAATAGGCGATTTAAATTTAATGCCTCATAGTGATGTAGCTAAAGCCAAAGAAATATTAACTGAAAGATTAAATAAAGTAGGAAATAGGGAAGAACTTCTTACTAAATATGGATACGATACAAAATTTGGTATGCATTTAATAAGATTAATGCTCGAAGGATTAGAATTATTACAAACAGGAGAAATTAAATTCCCTTTAAAAGAAGCTAGTTTATTAAAAGATATTCGTAATGGAAAATGGGAAATAAATAAGATTTTTGATTTCTCTTATGAGTTAGAAAAAGAAGTTGAATCAATTACAGAAAATTCTAAATTACCAAGTAAACCTAATTATGAATTAATAGAACAGTTTACTATTAATAAATTAAAAGAGATAATAAAATGAAACCTATAGGCGGTGATACGACTACTGGAGAAGTATTGGAAATACTGTTAAAATGCAATGATAAAATAATAGAAATATTAGAAGATTTTCAGAATGGAGATAACTATGAAACCTAATTGTTTTGGTAAATTCACTGATGAGTGTAGAAAGTCCGAATGTGTTTCAAAAAGATTTTGTTTTTTAAGAACTAATATTAATAAAAAAAACAAAAAGAGGGAAAAAATAAGATTAGAGAATGTTGATATTCATTTAAATGAAAAGCTAAAAAATGATAAATTTAGGGAATTTTACGAACAAGAAAGTACAAAAATAGGTTTAGCACAAAAATTTGTAAAAATTAGAGAGAAAAAGAATGAATAGACAAGTTAAACTAGCTTTAGAAATAGCAAAAGAAGCTCATAAGGGTCAATTTAGGCACGATAATAAAACTCCTTATATTGAACATCCTAAAGAAGTTGCTATGAGATTTTATAGACCGTTTCCTATAGACGAAACAGAAATATTATATTCTGTTGCTTTATTACATGATGTAATCGAAGATAGTAAAATAACCGCTAAAGAATTACTTAAAAGAGGAGTGAGAAAAATAATTGTTGACAAAGTTGTAATATTGACTAAAATAGAAGGTGAGAAATACATTGATTATCTTTTAAGAGTTAAAGAAGATAGTTTAGCAACAAAAGTAAAAATAGAAGATATAAAACATAACCTATCTACTTTAGAACCAAAGAAAAAAGCTCAAAGAGATAAATATTTATTAGCTCTTTATATTCTTGAGAATTAAATTTGGCGAATAGCTCAGTTGGTAGAGCAGGAGCTTGATAAGCTCTTGGTCGGAGGTTCAAATCCTTCTTCGCCAACTTAATAGGGAAGTCGCCTAATCGGTATGGCAACTGGCTGTTAACCAGTCCAAGTGTAGGTTCGACCCCTACCTTCCCTGCCAAAAAATAATAGAATTGGGGGATGAGAGTAGGTGCCAAAACTTGCGTGAATTAATCCTAAGCCCTTCGCAAGAGGGAACACTATAAGAACTTAGGTAATTTAGGGCATTAGGGTAATCCCTCTAAATTATACTGCCTGTGGTTCAATGGACGAACACTAACCTTCTAAGTTAGGTCATACAGGTTCGAGTCCTGTCAGGCAGACTTTGAAGAGGTGTCAGAGTTTGGTTTATTGAGATAGTTTGCTAAACTATTAACCGAAAGGTTCATAGGTTCAAATCCTATCCTCTTCGTTTTAATTATGCGGGTTAGAGTAGAGGAAACTCGGTAGTCTCATAAGCTACTGTCGTAAGACTTGATGGTTCGAGTCCATCACCCGCAATTTTTAGACACTGTTTTGTAACGGATAACAAATCAGGTTTTCAGCCTGAGTATGGGAGTTCGATTCTCCCCAGTGTCATTTAATATAGGGATGTAGCATAGTTAGGTTTAATGCACCAGCCTGTCGAGTTGGCTATCGTGGGTTCAAATCCCATCATCCCTGTTATTATGTCTATGTGGCTGAGAGGTCAAAAGCAACTGCCTGCAAAGCAGTAAAACCATAAGTTCAAATCTTATCATAGACTTATGCGGAATTGGTGTTTAATGGTAGCATAATAGCCTTCCAAGCTGAAGGTACGAGTTCGAATCTCGTATTCCGCTTTTATTTTACAGTAGAGTAGCTCAGTGATAGAGCAGTTGGCTCATAACCATCAGGTCGAAGGTCTGATTCCTTCCTCTACTACTTTATTAATTACAAAGGAGAAGAATGGAAATAAATATACCTAATGGATTTATAAAAGTAAATAATATAGAAGAATTATTAAATAGTATAGATTATAAGAGAGATAATTTTTCTAATGGAACTTATTATCGTTTTAAATATAACGATAGGATTTTTGCAGTAGAAATACTTAAAGATAGTTTTTATGTAGATAAAAAATATATAATACAAGGAGATTTATGGAAATAACTAAGATTGAATTAAGTAAGATTGTTCCTAACACTTTTAATCCTAATCGTATGCCTGATGGGACATTTAAGAAATTACTTTCTTCTATAAAGAAATTTGGATTATTTAGTCCTATTATAGTTAGAAAGAAAAATGAGTTAATTGAAAGCTATGAAATTATTGATGGAGAATGGAGAACTAAAGCTTTTAGGGAATTAGGTTATCCCGAAATATCTTGTAGAATTATTGAAGCTACCGATGAAGAATGTAAACAAATGATATTTGCTACTACTATTAAAGGTAAACATAATGCTTACGATAGCCAAGAAACTTTAAAAGGAATGTTAGATGGAGCTTCTACCGAAACTTTAAACGCTTGTAATTTAGATAAGAATAAATTAGAGAGAAAAACAAAATATTTAAATTATAATAAGGGAGAAGCAGTACAAAAAGGAAAAGGGAGAAGATTAGTAGATGAAAGTAGTCAATGTAAAGAAATAAAAGATTATGTACAAATATTAGCAATTCCTTTAAATAAAGAACAATACGAGTTAGCAATTAAAAATTTAGATAGTTTAGATAAAGATATAACTAAAGCTTTTATGATAGCAATATTAGGAGAATATTAAAATGATAAAAGTAGAAGTAGAATTATCTACTGAAAATGAAAGTACCTCTTATCCCTGGTGGATAATTATTGACCCTAAACAGAATTTTGAGGTGAATGAGAATGGACTGTATAGTATAGCAAGTATGATAACTGGACCATTTTTTAGTAGAGAAGAAGCCCAAGAATTCCTTAGCCGAACACATTATAATTTTTCAAAAAACGCAAGAGTATATTGCCATTCGGGATGTTATTCATCTAGATGGGTAGAAGCAATCAAAAAAGCGGAAAGAAATGAAAATTAGGAGGTAAGGGTGAAGCTTGAAAATATTGGATTCTATACGTTATCAGAAAAAAGAGCAAAAAATATATCGGAAAATTCTCCTATAATGAGAGGTGAGATAATATTAACTGATAGGTGTAATTTGAAATGTCCTTATTGTAGAGGATTAAAAAGTGAGTTAAGAGGTGATTTGCCTTTAGAAGAAGCTTTTGATATATTGAATAATTTATTTGAACACAATCTTCAAAATATAAGATTTAGTGGTGGTGAACCAACATTATATCCTCATTTAAAACATCTTGTTTGGGAATGCAAAAAGAAAAGTGTAAAAAGAATAGCTATATCAACTAACGGAACTGCTGATAAAAAATTATATAGAGATTTAATTACTTTGGGGGTAAATGATTTCAGTATTTCCTTAGATAGTGGATGTTGTTCTATTGGCGAAAAAATGACAGGAGGAATAAAAGAATCTTGGAATAAAGCTAGTGAGATGATTAAATATTTATCTCAATATACTTATGTTACGGTAGGAGTAGTATTTAATGAAATAAATATTCCTTATACTTTGGAAACTATTAAATTTATTGATAGTTTAAATCCTTCTGATATTAGAGTTATTCCTTCAGCTCAATATAATAAAGCAGTAGAACAATTATCAAAACTACCCTCTAAACTAATAAACAAATACCCTATACTTAAATATAGAGTAAATAATTTTAAAAATGATATTCCTTTTAGGGGATTACAAAATAATGATTGTAAAAAATGTCATTTAATTAAAGACGATTTAGCTATTGCTAAAGGTTATCAATTCCCTTGTATTATTTATATGAGAGAAGGTGGTAATTATATTTCTAAAATGGATAGAGATTTTAGAAAGAAGAGAATTGAATGGTTTAATAATCATGATATTACTAAAGATAATATATGTAAAAATAATTGTTTGGATGTTTGTAGACAGTTTAATAATAGGATAGAAGATTATGTTAGAAAAAATGCACGGAACTTCATTTGATTTCACAACTTGGAAAACAGGCTCATTAATTGATTTAGGGATATCTTCTAGGTTTGAAGATATAGTAAACAAAAAAGAATTAATTAAAAAATATGCAATAGGTTATTGTTCTGGGGAAGAAGTAATATGTAGACCTAAAAGAAAAACAATAGCTGTGATGTTCTTAAAAGATAATAATATATTTTGGCAACATTTAACTGAAGAGGAATTCAACTTAATATTTAAATCAATGGAGGGAGAATGAAAGATAAAGTTCATTATGATTGGTTATTTAATAGAAAACCTTTTTGTGGATGTAGTACGAAAAGGTATGGTGATTTAACAACTATTAAAAATAAAGTTACTTGTAAAAATTGTAGAAAATTACTGATATTAGATGGATATAGAAAACCATTTAAATAAGGAGTTAAAATGTTTAAATTTGTTAAGATAAAAGCTCACGATAATAAAGACTATTGGTATTTATTATTAGATACCAAAGAATCGTTTGATTTGTTTATAAAACAAAGGTCTAATGATTTAGTAAAATCGTATATGCACATAAAAGAACTATATGCTAAAAATCCTATGTTGGCAAGAGACGGTCATTTTGATACTCCTGATGAAAATGTTATTTCTTTTTTACTTCATTTAAAAGATGAAACTGAACCAAGAAAAACAATAGTAGATGATTGTAAAGTTTTAGACAGTTTACTAAACGGCTACCATCATATGTTTACTATTTATGGTACTATTTTAATAAATAAAAATAATGGTTGCCAAACGTTAGATAAGGATATGAATATCTTAGAAACGAGAATTCGTGAAGGAATACTTTTTCCTTCCGAAGCTATTGAAGAAAAAGATATTAAAGTAAGTCAATGGGTTGGTGGCAAACACTGGTATGTTCGAGTTGGAGGATACGATTTACCTGATAAATACTTTTCTTATGAAAAAGGATTTGAAGCTGGAAAGAAATATCTAGAAGCTAAAAAGGAGCAGAATGTACTATAATGAAATGTAAATGTGGATGTGAAAAAGAAATTCCTTACAATAAAGCTCATAGATATTATACTCCTCAATTTATAAGTGGGCATAATACTAGAACACATAATAAAGAAACTTGTATATGTATTAGCTGTAAAGCTTATAGAGGAGAGCATATTCCTTGGAATAAAGGATTAACTAAAGAAGATTTAAGAGTAAAATTAAATACTGAAATGATGTTAAAGACTAGAGTTTATCCTTTAGGAAAAGACCATCAAAATTTTGGTAAAGAAGGATTAAAAGGAAATAAAAATGGTAATTATAAACACGGACTAACAAAGAATAATAAATGTATTGATTGCGGAATACATATTTCTTGGGGATGTAAAAGATGTAATATTTGTTCAGGAATACAGAAATATAAAGATAATCCTGAATTAAGAATAAAAGTAAGTTTATTTCAGGGTGGAACGGGAGTTCCTTATGAAAATTCTTTGTATCCTCAAGAGTTTAATAAATCTTTAAGAGATAAAATCCGTAAAAGAGATAATTATACTTGCCAAAATTGCAGAATAACTGAAGAAGAACATTTAAAAATTATAGGAACAATACTAAACTGTCATCATATAGACTACAATAAGAAAAATAATAACGAAGAAAATTTAATAACTCTCTGTAAATCTTGTAATATAAAAGCTAATATCAACAGAGATTATTGGAAAGAATATTACAAAGAAAGGATGTTATTAAATGTACTTTAAATACTTCAAGACCCGTCTAGACACCCTTTTTGCCCCTGGACTAAAGATTTGGAGTAATGGAATTCCTTTAAAATTAGATTTATATCAAAGTTGTGCTAACTTCTGTAGATTTTGTTATTCTAAAGAAATGCGTGATATGACTTTAAATAGAAATGGAATAAAACAAAATCCTCAAGTAGCTAGATTAGTAGCTTATACTTCATTATTAAATTCTTTTGAAAGAGCTTTTAGGGGAGACGATGAAGTTCATCCTTTTATGAATTGGGCTTTAAGGAATAAATATTTTATTGAATTAGGTACGACAGGAGAAACTTTTCAAGAATGTGATACTGAATTAAAAATAACTGATAGTTTCTTTAGATTAGCTTCTTCATTGCAGTTACCTTTATTTATAAATACTAAAATGAATCTTATTTGCCACAATGATGAATATAAGAAACTATTGACTAATTATAAAGCACCGATAATACTGTCAGTTTCATTTACTACAGTAGATGATAAATTAGGTAAATTATATGAACCATTAGCTCCTCTACCTTCTGAAAGATTAAAAGCTATAAAAGAATTAAGTGAGTATTCACATATTAAATCTATAGCTTATATATCTCCTTTTATGCCTTCAGTGACTAATGTTGACCCTGAAGAGTTTATTAATAAAATAATTGATAGTGGAATAATAGGAGGGCATTTAAGAGATTTCTTTTTACAAGGTCAGACTTTCAGGAATGATTTTTGGCAAAAATATATAGTAGATAACAAAGATAGTTTAGAATCATTTCCAGGAGGTTATCACGTTAGGTATCAGACTAAGGCAGATTTTCTTGATAAAGCAATACAAATAGGAAGAAAAAGAAATAAAGAATTCTTTATTGTAGGTATGAAAACCAAATTCTTCGATTTTGATGTTAATTATGGAAAAGGTGTTTATGACGTTTTAGGAGAAAAGTTTAAAGAAGGTATAGTAGATTTTACCACAATACCTATATTAAGAAAGATAAAAGAAAATCCTAATCAACCTCAATTATTATTTTGGGATAAACTTGGATATAAAAAAGATAAAATAAAATATCCTACTTTTATTCGTAGTAATGAAGGAGATATTAATAATTTGATGGATACTAATTGTAACTGTAATAAATCTGAAGTTGAATTAAGAATTCCTGGTTTTGATTGGATAAGAGATGGAATGTGGAATGGATTCGATAATATACCTAGCGGATTTATTTCTAAAATACAAGGAATTTATCCAGTTAAAAAGAAAGATAAATATCTAAAAGAAAATGATTTTGTTTATGCTTATATACCTAAAGAATATGAAAAGCTACTAAAATCAGAAGATAAACAAATATATCTATTTAATGATGATGTTAGTCAGCTTACTAATCCATATATTGATTTTAAAGATAGTAAAGATTTTATATATCCTGAACGTTTAGGAGGAACGGATGATAAATGGCTAAAATAGAAAAACCTTATATTATTAAAATAGTAACTTATGTAGAACGTCAATATAATCCTAAGTATGGAGATGAGCGAATTTGTGTTTGTGGGCATGAATATAATAGACATTTTGATTCTTATGAGAAAATGAATGCTATTGGATGTAAGTATTGTGGTTGTCAAAATTTTAAGGAGGAATAGATGGAACATTTAGATATAGGTAATAGAATGAAGGAATATGAAAGAGTGAGTGAGTTTTTACTTACTCGGAGAGTTCCTGTAATTATTCGTATTGATGGAAGAGCTTTTCACACAATTACTAGAACAAGGTTTAAAAAGAATTGGTCTAGAGAATTTGTAGACCAAATGATTGAAATGGCAAAAATAGTTAAAAAAGATATTCAGGGATGTGATTTTTGTTATTCTCAATCTGATGAGGTATCTTTTCTTTTGACTGATTATAAAACAATACAAACTTCTCCTTGGTTTGGATATGATGTTAGAAAATTAATATCTATTACCGCTTCATTAGCCAGTTCTGTATTTAGTAGAATATATGGTAAGGATGTTTGTTTTGATAGTAGAGCCTTTTCCATTCCTCAAGATGATGTAGTTAATTATTTTATTTGGAGACAAATTGACGCAATAAGAAATTCTATTCAAATGGCAGGTAGAGAATATTTTAGTCATAAACAATTAAACAATCTATCTTGTCTTCAAATAAAAGATAAACTTTTTGCTGAAAAACAATTAAACTTTAATGATTATAGTACAACTAGAAAAAGAGGATTTTGTATTCTCAATAATGCAGTAGACGAAGATATTCCAGTATTTATTGAAAATAGAAGATATATAGAACAGTTCATTAACATAAGGGAGGATTAAAAATGAGAACTAAAAAAGAAATAAAGAAACAACTTGAAGAAGTTATCGCTGAATATAAAACCTTACCTCAATATAATTATTTTGGAGATGATAATTGGGAAAGACGAGATATTTATATTAAATGGTTAACTAAAGCTATAGAAGATAAGACGTTTGATGCTGAAGAAGAGTTAGATAAAATGAAAGATTATTATGATGACAATTTTCCTAACGATGAAAATGAAAAATTGAAAATGGATATATTCGATTGGCTATTAGGAAATATAGATGAAATATAATTTTATGAATAAAATAAAAGATTTTATTGTTGATTTTTATTATGAACATTTATATTGTCATTGGTTTGATTATTATTTTTATGAATATCTTTTTCGAAAAGCTGATAATCCTGGTTGGTGTTCAGACAATAATATAATTGATTTTTTTGAGAGATTGAAATGTAGATATAAAAAACATCCTTGTGGAAGTATTTATTATAATCCTGGAGGATATGAACCTGATGATAGATGTAAAAATTGTGGAGATTTAATATGATGGAAATACAAAAAAAATATTTTAATGATTTAAAAAATATAATAGAAGAAAAATCAAAATACAATAAAAAACTTGTTTTATTAAGTGGAGGAATAGATAGTTTACTATTATTAACATTGGCTGTAGAATTATTTGGTAAAAATAAAGTGTGTGCTTTAACAGTTAATTCTAAAGACACAAAAGATAATTTATTTGCTAAAAAGTTTGCCGAATATTTTAATATTAAACATATAGAAAAAAAATATGATTTTAATTATATTTGTCAAAAAATAGTTCTTCTTCCTAAAAAATTAAATGTCTGGCATACTTTTTATTATTTTTATATTAAAGAAGCTTTATTAGAAGAAAAGTATTCTAAATATGATATATTTTGGGGGGAAGGAGCTGATGGATTATATGGCTCAACAATGTATTTTATTTATTTAGGATTAAAAGATTTAGTAAAAGAGGGAAAATCTGAAGAAGAAGCAAAAATAATATTAAAAAAGAAATTCTATAATAGTAATATAAGTGCAAATTTAACTTTTTTATTTAAAGAACTAATTGAACCTAAAAATAATTTTATTATGCCTTATAAAGATGAAAGATTAAAATATATATTAGATATACCAAACACAGACGATAAGAATTTTGTTAAAGAAGGTTTAAAAAACGTATATTCTTTACCGGAAGATATTGTTAATGTTAAAAGAATATATATGCAAAGAGGATTGGGAGTGTATAATGAAATTAAAGAATTTAAAAAAACTTTTAAAAAAGGAAATTATGTTTATAAACTATTTTAATACGACTAAAGAACAAAGAAAAGAACTTTTAAATTCTAGTTATTCAGTTAGATTAGAAGCCACAAAAGATTGTATTAAACAAGTATTAGCTAAAGCTAAAAATCCTATTATACAATTCTCAGGAGGAATTGATAGTTGTGTAATGGCTGATATAATACATAATATAAATCCTAAAATTCCTTGTCTATTTAATGATTGGGGAATATTTACTCCTGAACAAAAATATTTCTGTATAGATTTTTTTAATAAATATAAGTATACTTATTTTATTAGTCATAGCGGAGTTAATTGGAAAGAATTCGTTAAAGAAGGTTTTCCTATATTTAAAGGAATAAAATTCGTTGACAAGGAAGATTATAAGAAGTATAATATTACTGAGAAATGTAGAAGTCTAAAAGATAAATGCTGGAATAACTTCTATAAACAATATAAACCTGATTATTATTTTGTTGGAATGATTCACGATGAAAGTCCTCAAAGAAAATCTTTATTCTTACAGTATGGATTTGTTATTCCTAAAGATAAAGGAACATTAGTTAAACCTATAGTTCTTTTAAAGAAGCAAGAGATGTTCGATTATTGTAAAGAAAATGATTTATTATATCCTAAAGACTATTATAAAGATAAATATCAAGGAACTGAATTTGAATATAAACATTGCGATTTAGGATGTTTTATGTGTGGTATTAGTTTTAATAAATTTGGTTATGGGAGATTAGGAAGATTAGCTAGAAATAAACCTGAATTATTTAAAGAGTTATTGGATTCGGGATTACGAAAAACTTTAACTGACATTGGATTAAAATACTCTGAAGGAGAATTTATTCTTCATTTTCTTGAAGAATACGATAAACCTAAAATAGTAGCTTATGATTTAGATGGGGTATTATGTCCTATGCCTAAAAGAGAAATAAAATATAATGAACAGCATAAACAAGAACGTGATGAATATAATAGATTAAAAATAGAACATTTTCTTACAACTAAAGCTCTAAGAAAACCTATAGGTGATTGGATTATTATTTCAGGAAGAAGAGAAAAATTTAGAACTGAAACTGAAACTTGGTTAAAAAATAATAATTTAACTCCTAAAGGAATATATCTTATGGAGGGAGCTTTAACATTTGAGAATATAATAAAACATAAAATAAAACTTCTTAAAGAACATAAAGTAGAAAGATTTTATGAGGATGACCCTAAATTAATCAGGGAAATCAAAAAAGCGTTACCTAATTTAGAAGTAGTACAAATAAAAAGAGATAAAAATAACATTAAAGTATTGAAATGCAAAGGGTTAGAACAAACTAAATTGTTTTGAAATAAGGTTGACTTTTGTCGTTTTTTCAATATACTATATATAGGAGGTAGTAAAGACCTAAACGAGGTGAAAATGAATAAAGTTATATTTATAGATTTTAACATTTTTATGTTTAAGAGTATATTTGTCTGGGAAAAGAATAGGGCTATTCCACCTACCTATACAACCTTGTCTATGATATTAGCCTGTCTTAAAGCAATAGGATGCCATCCAGACGATTTAATTATTTTAGCTTTGGATAGTCCAAAAGGTTCTTGGAGAAGAGATATTGATTCAGCCTATAAAGCAAACCGTAAAGAAAATAGAGAGAAGCATGATATTGATTGGGATTTAGCTTTTTCTTTATTTAAAGACTTTATTAGACAATTAGAAGTATCTACTCCTTTTGTTAAAATAGAAATAGACCGTCTCGAAGCAGATGACATTATTTCAGCTGGGTGTAGATTCTATAAAGATAGAGAAGTGATAATAGTTAGTTCAGACAGCGATTACGAACAACTAGCAGAATACTCTCACGTAAAAATACTTACACCAAAAAATAAACATTACAAAATAATAAAAAATCCTTCATTAATACTAGCCAAAAAAATTAAAAAAGAAACAACGGACAATCTTGTATCAGAAATTCTAACCGAAGAAGATTATATACGAAGAGAGAAAATTGTTACCCTATTAAACCTACCGGAAGACGTTGAAAATAAAGTAATTGAAATATTATCAAGAACAGAACAGAACTCACAGTATGATTTAGATAAATTACCTTTCAAAAGAAAAATGGCTGAAAGATATTTTGAAATATACAACGAAGATAAGATTACTGAAAAAATAGCGGAAAAGATTGAAACCAAAATAAAGAAAAGAAAACTACTTAAAAAACAGATTAAACTACATTTATAACTGAAAGGAGGATAATATGAGATGGAATGATAAAGAGGGAAATCGATTAATAAGTCAGGTTGAAATGAAAAAGTTTGAAGGTAAATCAGTTTTAGAAATATCTAAAAGACTTCAAGAAAAGTTTCCTAGTAAATCAGTTGAAAGTATTAGACATAAAATTAGAAGATTATTTTTCTTAGATAATAATTAAAAGGAGGATGTAAATGATTTTACAAATTGTTTTAGGTATTATTGGTTTAGGTATATGTTATAGTATTCGCCATATTTTAGGTGGTATATTTGGTTTATATAGGATAGTTCCGGTTAATGAAGCACACATCCGAATTCTAGGAAATACCAAAAAGATATTTTCTTCTAGAACAGGTAAAAGTGCTTATTGGATTGTTCCCTCAATAACTAAATTGCATAAACTTCCTTTATGTAACTTAGCTATTCCTGTAAATGATGTTAAGTTAAATGATAAGAACATGGCTAAATTTGTTACTGATATTATGTGTTTCGTTAATATTAAAGATTTAGATTTAGCTGTTGAAAGATTAATTTTAACTGATGCTTCTAGAGAGATGGGATTTGATTTTATCAAGTTATCAGAAGATTTAAGAGCTATTATGGAAAGTGTTGGTCGTACTGTTACTACTAAACAAACTATTCTTGATATTTATATGAATAGAGGAATGTTAGACCAAGCTATTACCAAAGAAGTTGAAGTTGTATTTCCTAAATGGGGAATTGAATTAGTAGATTTAGAGTTAAAGGATATTAAAGATGCTCCTGATTCTACTATTATTCACGATATTGAAGTAAAAGTTGCTTCGGAGATAAGAAGAGATGCTCAAATTAAAATAGCTGAAACAAATAAAGAAGCTAAAATGGCTGAAGCAGAAAATGAAGAGATATTTCGTAAAAGACAAATTGCTAAAGACGAAGCTATAGGTATAGCTGAACAAGAGAAAAATCAAAAAATATCTTTTGCTGCTACTGAAGCAAATATTAAAGCTGTAGAAGCTAGGAGAAAAATAGATGTAGGTATGGCTGAAATAGAAAAACAAAAAACAGAACAGCTGGCTCAAGCTACTCAAATTAAAATGACTGTTGAAGCTGATGGACAAAAACAAAAATCAATTAAAGAAGCAGAAGGAGTTTCTGAACAAACAACTTTAATTGGTACAGCCGAAGCTAATATTATTAAAATAAAGAAATTAGCTGAAGCAGAAGGTACTTTAAAATTAGCTGAAGCTATGAAACAATTTAACGATGTTGCTATAAACGTTAAAATATTAGATATTAATAAAGAAATTCAAATCGCTAAGTTTCAAGCTTTTGCACAAGCTTTAAGTAAGGCTGATATTAAATGGATTTTATCAGGAGATAATGCTCAAAAATTCTTCGGATTGAATCTTGATGCTCAAGGTGGAGCTAATTTAGAACAGTTTTTAACTGAATCAGGATTAGGAGAATTTGTTCCTAAAATAAAAGAGTTATTAGAAAAGAAAAGTAAGTAATTTAATAGGGTCTTGGGATGAAAATCTTTAGTATCGGGCAAATACAGTACGTGTAAAGGGGTAGTAAGAAGAGATAATTGAAATGAATTCAGATACGCTGATAAATTTCAAACTGAACTGTAGATGTATTCTAGATAAACGTGGCGAAATACCACTTCTAGAAAAGACAAGCAATTTTCAGTATCAAATCCGAACTCACATTCGTTCTAAGCTGTGTCAAGACCAATTAAATAAAAGGAGTGTGAATGATTTTAAAAGCTTTAAGTAAACAAAAAAATATGGCGTTAATTCTTAATGAAGGAAAGGAAGATTGGTATTGGTTAACTCCTAGTATTCAAACGAACATAGATTCAATACCTTTAAATTCAGAAGTTGAATTTGAAATAAATGAAGATTTAGGGAAAAAGAGTATTACTTTTATTAAAATTAAAGGAACTTTAGGAACTGGAAAACAAATGAATGAATTTAAATGTAAAAAATGTGGAATATCTTTAAAAGATGGAAAATATGAATATTGTTATACATGTAATATAGCAATAAGAAAAGCAGAAGAGAATTCACCTGAAGGTAAAGATAAACAAACATCTATCCGTGCTCAAGCAATAGGAAATATGGTAAGTAGAAGTTTAATAGCTTTACAAGGACAGTTTGATATGAATAATGTAGGTGAGTTCATAGATAGTTTATTCAATCATTATAATACTAATATAGAAAAATTAGAAAATACCAAAAAATAATACTTATGATGAATTAATATATTTGAAAACCTACTTCGGTTAGAAGAAAATTTCCAATATATATTGGAATTATTAGTCAAAATTTTAATTCATTGTATGAAATAGATAACGGACAAGGCTTTGGCACGGTAAACAGAAGAATTGAATCCTAAGGGGTAATCCGTGATGGGTAGCGGGTGGTTATCTATTTCTCTAAATATAAGGAAAATATGCATAAAATTACTTCAAAAGTTTTAGATTATTTAAAAGATTCTCTCCCCAATTTTCAAAAAAAGGGAGTAATGTTTACTTGTCCTATTTGTTTAGAAGTAAAATGCAATATTATAACTAATACTAATAGGATTTTTTGTATTAAATGTAGAAAACCTATTGGAGATATTTTTGACGTAGTAAATATATTAGAACCTAATAAATATAAATCGAAAGACGAAGTAATTCAATATTTAAAAAAGAAATATGATATTGATTATTTTACTGAAACAGATATAAATAAAGTATTTTCCTTATATGAATCTTTTGGATTTGATTTAGTTCCTATAGTTGGAAACACAAAAATTCCATTAGAAAAAGATTGGTTAAATAAACAACATATTACTTCATCTGAATGGTTAGATTGGTATTCTGATAATCTTAATATGGGAGTTAAATCAGGAGAAAAGAGTGGAGTAACTGTTTTAGATTTTGATATAAAAGAAATTTCTAGTGAAATTAAACCTTTATTAAATGAAACTCTTTTAGCTGAAACAGATAGAGGTTGGCACTATATTTATAAATACGAACCGTCATTATCTACTACAAGAATAGATGAATTAAAATTAGACCTTATTAATAATGGAAAACAATTTGTAATATATCCTTCTAAAGTAAACGGTATTAGGAGGAAAGAGTTAATTGGAACTATTATTAATAAAATGTCTCCTGAATTAATTGAATATTTAAAAAAGAGAAATAAAGTAGATTTTGATTTTATGTCTCCAGCTGAAAAATTAGATGAAAGTATAAAATCTAATATTTTAAATGAAGTTAATTTTAATTTAGTTGGAGAAGGAAATAGAAATACTTTCTTATTGCATTTAGGTGGAATACTTAGGAAAGAAATGAGTTCAGTAGAAGTTGAAAAAACTTTAGGAGTAGTAAATAGAATATGTTGTAAACCTCCCTATCCTCAAAAAGAATTGAAAATATTAGTAGATTCTTTAGATAAATATGTAGTGTATGATGAAAAGGAATTAGCTTTAAAAATATTAAAACATTTGAGAATAGTTAAAGAAGCAACAGCAAGAGACCTTAAAGAAGTAGTTTTAGCAACTAAAGAAAAGGTTGATACCGCTTTAGCTTTTCTTGAACGTGAAGGGTATATAATAAGAAAAAGTAGGATGTATCACGTTTTAACTAGAGTTGATTGGAAAGATACTTTTGCGGATGACTGTAAACCTATAGATGATTTTAAAGTTCCCTACTTTCACGATGTAGCTAATTTTGTTTATTCAGATATGATACTTATAGGTGGAAAGCAGAAAGTTGGAAAAACACATATAGCTATAAATATTATTAAACAATTAGTTGAACAAGGTAAAAAACCGTACTATTTAAATCTTGAAGGAGGAAATAGATGGGTAAAAATTAGTAAGCAGTTGGGGTTAAAAGAAGGTGACTTTTTTAATTTTACTAATTTCTCTCCTGAAGGATTAGAACTTGAAGATAATGCTATAACTATAATAGATTGGTTACTACCTAAAGATTATGCAAATACAGATAAACTTTTTCAACATTTTGCTGAACAGTTATTTAAACATAAAGGATTATTAATTGTGTTTGTCCAGTTACGAGATACAGATAGTTTCTTTGCTAAAGATATGGTAGCAATGTTTCCTGCTTTTGTTTGTAGGTATATTTACGAAAAGGATGGGGAAGGAAAAGACGTATCTGACAAAGGTGCATTCCATGTGGATTATGTTAGGGACGCTAAACCTAAAAGTAAAACATTTCTTATTCCTTGTCAATATAATTGGAACACAAAAAGACTCACTAGAACGGATGAATTAGATTTAAGAACAGACCATCATATAGAAACTATTCCTATTATTCCAACAAAGAAAAATGAAACAGAAGAACAAATAACTGAAAATACTGTTCTCGAAATGAATGAACAAACTGAATTATTTATAAAGGAGAAGTTAAGTGAATAAAATAGTTTTTGATGTAGATGGAGTTTTAAGAAACTTATATCCTGTAGTTAGAAGAAAGTTCGGTCTTTGGTCTCCTAATAACTATTTTGATTGGGACAAAAAGGGTATAAATATATATGATTTAGTTAAAAAAGACTATAATATATTAGTAGAAGCAAAACCTACTAGATATATTAAATTTATACAAGAATTACATGAAAAAGAAGCTATAGAGTTATGGTCTTGGCAACCAGATGATTGGATACCTTATACTAGAAAATGGTTAGGAAAATACTTTAATAAATGGCTACCTTTATGGTTAAAACCCGATGAAAAATTTAAACAATTATTAAAAGAACCTAATACTTATTTAGTAGAAGACAATCCTAATTTTCCTAACTATGATAGAGTTATTTTAATTGACCAAAAATATAATAGAAATGTAAAAGCTAAACATAGGGTTAAGAATGTAAAAGAATTAAAAGCTAAAATTAAGGAGGTAATAAATGATTGAATATGATAAAGTAAAAGATTCAGGGGAAAGGAGAGAATTTGGAACTGGAGCAGTAAGAGATATGTCTAAAGGTAAAGGAAGATATGATTTAATGCCCGCTAGAGCTTTAAAAAGAGTTGCAAAACATTTTCAGAACGGAGCTGAAAAATATTCCGCTAATAATTGGAGATTAGGTATTCCTTTACATAGCTTCGCTGATAGTGCACTTAGACACATTTTTAATTATTTGGAAGGAAAAAATGATGAAGACCATTTAACAGCTGCGGCATGGAATTTATTGTGTTTAATAGAAACTGAAGAAATGATAGAAGAAAATATTCTTCCAAAAGAATTAGCTACAGTTCCTTATACACAAGAAAAAATACGGAAAACGATTGAAAAAGAAAAAACAACAAAATAAATGTAAAGAATGCAACAAAAAAATTAGTAATCGTTCTAATTTTTGTCATTCTTGTTCACAAAAAGGTAAAAGAAATCATAGATTTGGGAAACATTCTTTTAATTTTAAAGGAGAAGTTTTTTATTGTATTGATTGTTCTAAAAAGATTAGCACAAAAAACACTAAAAGATGTAAATCTTGTGCTAGAATTTATCAATATAAAATAAAACCTGAAAGTAATCCAGGATATAGGAAATTCGGGAAATTAAATCCTAATTATAAAACAGGTTACAGTATTAAATGGAAAAAATCAAGAACTAAATGTTTTAAAAGGGATAATTATATTTGTAAATTATGTAATAAAAAACAAAATAATTATTTAAACGCACATCATATAATTCATAGAAATTTATGTGGAGATATATTTAATGTTAATAATTTAATTACATTATGTCGAAATTGTCATTTAGTAGTTACAAAAATAGAATTTACAAATAAATATTTAGAATATAAAGATAAATTTATTAAATATATAAAGGACTTAAAATAAAATGCATAATTTTTTTACTGCTGATTATCATCTAAATCACGCTAATATGATTAAGTATTGTGCTAGAACTCTTTATATGACTAAAGACGATTTAGATAAATATAATTATTATAAAGATAAAAGTAAATATGAGCAAAAACAGTTTATAGTTAGTAAAGAGTCTTTATTAAAGATGAATAATGGAATAAGAACGAATCATAATTCTAGAGTAAAACCTGGAGATACTGTTTTTCATATTGGGGATTTTCTTTTTAAGAATAGTATAGGAGGAAAAGAAGGTGAAGGACTTCCGGTAAAAGCATCAGAGTTACTACCTATGTTTAATGGCAAGTTTATTTTTATATTAGGAAATCACGATAGAAATAATTCTTTAAAAACTCCAATAACTAATTGTAGAATAAGAATAGGTAATAAAAATATTAATCTTGTTCATAATCCTCAATGGGTAGATATGAATTGTGAAATTAATTTAGTTGGTCACGTACACACTGATTGGAAATTTAAAAGGATTATTAAAGACTGCAAAATAACAGATGCTATAAATGTAGGAGTTGACCAATGGAATTTTTATCCTATAACTTTTGAAGAAATATTATCTAAGTATAATAAATGGAAAAGGGAGAATAATTATAAATGAAAGAAAAACAATTAGAATTTAATTTAAAAGGTATTTCTAATCAAAAAGAATTTGATGAAAAACGTAAAAAAGATATGAAACAAATATCAAGTGATGCTAAAAAGAAATTAGTAGATTTATTAACAGTGATTATAAATCAAGAAAGATGTACTCCTTCAGAGTTAAAGAAGATAATTTCTCTATCTAAATGGATAAATGATTAATTTATTTTTCTTATTAATATTCGGTCATTGTATAGCTGACACTAGCCTTCAATCAGACGTTATGGCTAGGGGTAAGAGTAGACATAATCCCATCGACCCTAATCGAGTTCCTGTAGGACAAAAGCCAATGAAATTGTGGTATATGTGGCTTACACATCATTCTTTTATACAGGGAGGATTAGTTTATATAATTACAGGAAGTTTTCTATATTTTTATTTGGAGATTATATCTCACTGGATTATAGATTTCTTTAAGTGTGAGGGTTCATACAGTCCAATTGAAGACCAATTGCTACATATTATGATGAAAGTTATTTATGTATGTTTATTTATATGGGGGATAAAATGAAAACCAAATATCACAATTTAAAAAGATATAAAAATTGTAAAAGATGTACTATGACTGAAGAATACTTCAGAATATATGGACATTGTCATAGTAGCGGAAAAATTGTTGAATGGGACGATATGGGAGCAAGAGAAAAAGTTATCTGTCCTTTTAGAAATGGGAGATAGAATGATAATCAATTCAATTCTCGATACAGATTGGTATAAAATAGCTATGGGTCAAGTTGTATTCTATCAATTTCCTCAATTAGTAGTTAGGTACAAATTTATTGATAGAAATAATATGATTTATCCTAAAGATTTTGCTATTAAATTACAGGAAGAAATTAATCACTTATCTACTTTAAGATTAGCTCTCGAAGAACAAGAATGGCTATCTAAACAAGTAGGGATTACTAAGTATTATCTTAATTGGTTTAGTAATTATTCTTTTAATCCTAAACAAGTAGATATTAAACAAGACGAAGAAGGACATTTATCTATTGTAATTGAAGGTAAATGGAAAGAAACAATATATTGGGAAGTTCCTTTACTAGCTATTATTTCCGAATTATATTATAAGGAAACAGGTTGTGTATTGAATGTAAAAGAATTTATAAAGAAGACTGTAGTAAAAAGAAGTAAATTACAATTTCCTTTTGCCGACTTTGGAACGAGAAGAAGATTTTCATTTGAAGCTCAAAATCTATTAGTATTTATAATGTCTTCTTATGAAATTGAAGAAGATGGAGACGGAACAGGGACTAATCCTAATTTTCTTGGAACTTCAAATCCTTATTTAGCTAAAAAATATAATGTTAAACCTATCGGCACAACTGCTCACGAATGTGTTATGGCTATGAGTGCTTTATATGGAGTTGAAGAAGCCAATATCAAGTGGTTAGAAAATTGGAGATATATTTATGGTAATAATTATAATATAGCTCTTATTGATACATTTACCACTGATTATTTCTTTAAGACTATTTCAACCAAAGATTTACAATTACTTGATGGATTAAGACAAGATAGCGGAGACCCTATTCAAATAGGAAGAAAGATAATTAAATATTGGAAAGAAAGAGGAATTAATCCTAAAGATAAGAAAATAGTATTTAGTGACAATCTTAATGTTGAAAAAGCTACGGAAATATATAATGAGTTTAAAGATAAGACTAATGTTATATTTGGAATTGGCACTTTTCTAACAAACGATTGTGGATATAAACCCTTAAATATTGTTATTAAGTTGGATAGTGTGTTTACTGAAGATATAGACACAGACCAAGACGGTATTGATAGAAGTTATGGTTATTCTTGGAAATCGGTAGTTAAACTGTCAGATAGTAAAGGCAAATATACTGGAAATAAAGAAACAGTAAAACAAATTTTATTTGATATAGGACATTGTTCTAATTTAGGTGGAATTTGTAATAAAGGATATGCTTGTGATGGATGTCCTACAAATAAGGAATAATATGAAAATAGAACTTACAAAAACAGAAATAAAAACACTTAAACAAGTAATTGAACATTATATAAAATGTACTGGATTTAATGGAGGAATAGTAGAAGATGAAGTTTGGAGTATACAAGAAAAATTGGAGATAAAATGATATTATTTAAAAAGTTTATTACAAGAGAATTTATTAAAGCAAATCCAGATAAGTATTTTGTGTTTGGTGATAATGAAATGAGATGTGGTACAGGAGGACAAGCTAAAGAGATGAGAGGAGAACCTAATTCTATAGGAATAAGAGTTAAAAGATTTCCTGGAACTTCCACTATAGCTTATTATTCTGATAGAAATTATGATAGTAACATATTAAATATAAGTGAAGATTTTAGAATTGTAGAAGAATATTTGAAAGGAGGAAAAACAGTAATAATACCAAAAGATGGAATAGGTACAGGATTAGCAAAATTAAAATATTTTGCACCAAAAACGTTAGAGTTTATTAATAATAAAATAAAGGAATTAAGTAACACTTATGGAATAAAGGAGGAATAGTATGGGAGGACAGGGATATTCAAAACCAGTAGAAGAAATTAAATTAGAGAAAGAAGTACTTTGGTATATTATTTGTAATTCCGAAGATGGAACAACTTTTGTAAAGTGGTATTTAACAAGCACAGATACTGAAAAAGATAGTAGTGGACTGTCTTACACTAAAGATAATGTTATACATATTTGTAATGGAAGAGTTGAAACTTATAAAGGGTCGTATATATATCTTGAAGCAGTTAAAAACAGTGAAGAATTAAACAAACAAAAGGAGAATTAAAATGGATGAAACATTAAAACAAGATGAAACAAAATTAGGAGCGTTTACTAGTTCTTTAAAAAGAAATAATAAACAAATTAGGGAAGATAGAGCACAAGCTATTGGTGAGGAAGCACAATTAGTATTTAAAAGAACTGTTGAAGATTTGGAGATGGCTTTAACTAGACTTAGAAGAAAACAGGAGAACAATTTAGATTTGTCTCCTGACACCGCAATGAGTCTTATTGTAGCCGATAAATTTGACGCTAGAACTTTTACTGACAATGATATTGCTATGAGTGTTGAAATTAGAAATCTTGAAATTAAATTAGGTTTAGCAAAACAAAGGTTAGTTTATTTATTCGGAGGTGTGTAATGGGATACGGAAGTTATTCTTGTTCTGATAGAAGTATTAGAGCAACAGCTTTAGGGTATGATTTCAAATCCTCTACTGAGATATTTAAAAGTAAAAGTATTAATAGTGCTATGAATCCTGCAAATATTGATAAAAGAGAATCTAGAGATTCAAAGGAACATTCCAATAGTTTAGCTATTGTTTTAGCTTTAGATGTTACAGGTTCTATGGGTTCAATTCCTCATTATTTAGTTAAAAAAGGATTACCGGATTTTATGGATAATATTATGAAAGACGGTATTAAAGACCCTCAAGTATTATTTTTAGGTATTGGTGACCACGAATGTGATTCATTTCCTCTTCAGGTAGGACAATTCGAATCAAGCGATGAATTACTTGATAAATGGTTAACTACTATTTTTCTTGAAGGTGGAGGTGGAGGTAATGAAGGAGAGAGTTATTTATTAGCTTGGTATTTTGCTGCTAACCATACATCAATAGATTGTTTTGAAAAAAGAAAAGAAAAAGGATTTTTATTTACGATAGGTGATGAGCCTCCGTTAAAAAGAATTCCTAAAACATATTTGAAGGATATTATGGGAAAAGGTGAGTTTAAAGATACTTTAGCTAATGAGTTATTAGATAAAGCTAAAGAAACCTATAATGTGTATCATATATTAATAGAAGAAGGTTCAGCTGGAAGAGATAAGGAAACTTTAGATAGTTGGAAACAATTAATGAAAGGTAATTTAATTATCTGTGAAGACTATAAAAAAGTTCCTGAAATTATAGCTAAGACAATAGTTAAACATAGTTCAATAAAAACTAAAACTGAAGATAAAAAAGAAGAGATGTTATAAAATATTAGGGGATTCGTGAGAGATGCGTAGACTGGAAAAGTCATGAGATAGGTTTGAGTCCTATAATCCCCTAATCCAATACGAGGAATATTATGAAAAAAATTGTTATAGGATTAGGTTTTGGAGATGAAGGTAAAGGATTAGTAGTAGATTGGTTAGCTTCTCAAAATAAAAACTCTATTGTTGTGAGATTTAGTGGTGGACATCAAGTAGGGCACACTGTATTTACAGATGAAACTAATCATATATTTTCAAATTTTGGTTCAGGTACTTTAAGAGGAATACCTACTTATTGGTCTAGATTTTGTACAGTTGAACCTATTGGATTATTAACTGAATTGAAAATATTAAAAGATAAAAACATTAATCCTATTTTATATATTGATGAAAATTGTCCAATAACAACTCCTTATGATATAAATCATAATCATAATTTTGAATCAATTAACAAACATGGAAGTTGTGGAGTAGGTTTTGGTGCAACGATTGAGAGAGAAGAGAAATTTTATTCTTTGAAATTTTTAGATTTATTTCATTCTAAAATATTCAATAATAAATTAGAATCGATAAGAAATTATTATCATACTCCTAATATAGATATTGAATCTTTTATAGCTTGTTGTAAAATATTAATTAACCCTACTTGTATGGAAAGTAAAATTGAGCTAAAAAAATTTATTCCTAGAAGTGATAATTTTATATTTGAAGGTTCTCAAGGATTATTATTAGATAAAAATATTGGATTTTTTCCTAACGTTACCAGAGCAAATACTTCAACAGAAAATATTCTTGAATTAATTAAAGAAGAACAAGCTTTATGGTTTCATGGTGGGTTTGAAGAAGAAATATATTTAGTAACCAGAGCTTATCAGACTAGACACGGTAATGGATTTATGACTAATGAGGATATTCCTCATAATATTATAGAGAATGAAAATGAAACAAATAAAGATAATAAATATCAAGGAAAGTTTAGAAAATCTTTATTAGATTTATCACTGTTAAAATATGGATTAAATAAAGAAATTTATATTAATACTCATTATAATAAAACTTTAGTGATAACTTGTTTAGACCAAGTTGTTAATGATTATCGTTTTACATATAATGATGAAATAGTGTGCTGTTTAGATGAAGACGATTTTGTAACTAAAATATCAAATATTTTAAATATTAAAAAGGTTTATATAAGTAGAACTAATAACTCTAAAAATATAGTGAGGTTTAAATGAATTATAAAAATGAAATAGAGACGATAGTAAAATTTATTGAATATACTTTCAATAAAAAAGGATTTAAAAATGCTATCATAGGAGTATCGGGAGGTATTGATAGTGCAGTTGTTGTAGCTCTTTGTGATAGAGCATTAGGTAAAGAAAATGTTTACGGGTATGCACTTCCTTGTGGAGAACAGAAGGATATTAATGATAGTAGAAAAATTGCTGGTTTATTTGATATTAATTATGAAGAAATAAATATTGCTCCCATTGTTAGTAAATTAATAGAAACAATGCCAAAATACTTTGGTACTCTTCCTCAAGGTAGAATTGGTAATTTTGCTTCTCGAACTCGTGCAAATATTCTTTATGATAAATCGGCAGAGTATGGTTTAGGATTAGTCGTAGGGACAAGCAATAAAACAGAATTAATGCTTGGATATTTTACTTTGGGAGGAGATGGTTTATGTGCATTAGAACCGATTGGTCATTTATATAAAACGGAAGTATTTGAAATAGCTAAAGAACTTGGTATTCCTCAAAGTATTATTGATAAAGCACCTACTGCAGGATTGTGGGAAGGTCAAACGGATGAAGGTGAAATAGGTTTGTCTTATAATCAAATAGATGAGTGTTTAAGGGAACTACAAAAAGGAATTAAGTTTACTGATACGAAATATAATAAAATATATAGTATGATTGTAAAAAATAAATTTAAACTCGAACCAATACCAATGTTAGATAGAATATGAACTGTTTAAAAACTCTTATAAAAACGGAGAAAATAAATGTGTATGGATAAAGTAAATAATTACTATAAGAAAAACGAAGGAACTGGTTATAAAATATTTGATAAAGATAAAAATAGATTTTATCCTGAAATAATGCCTCTTTCTTGTTGTAAAGGGGGTTATGAAATAGGTAAATGGTATAAATCAAATAAAGTAGATATTTTTTATAATCATTTAGATAAATCAAAAACATATCCTTCAGGTTTTCATATTTTTGATAATTGTAGAGAAGATGTAATATGGTTTTGGTGTGCAACTCAAAGAGGAACAAGAAAAGTTAAATTTAGAAATGTTCTTTGTTCAGGAAGTCAAGGTTGTTTGGATGTTGTAGTTGCAGAAGAAATGATGATTCTTCCTACATTTTGGGAACGATTTTGTGATTATATAACTAATCTTTTAAAAAACAAGTAGAGAGATAATGTTTAAATTAATTTTCTATAGATTAGGATTTACATGGAGTTGTGATACTAATTCATTTATTAAAATTGGAAAAATAATAGATGAAGGACAATATGTATATTTTAAAATAAGTAATTGGAGTAATTGGTTTTACTATAAAAAATTTAAAAAACTATCTAAAAACGAATTAGATAAATTATTAAAACTATGTAAATAGGAGATTAGTATATGAATGAATTATTTTGGTGTGTAGATTGTCAAAAGGATTTCATATTACCTAATGGTAAACTTTATATTAAAGGAGCTGAAACAATACTACCTAATTTAGCTAAAATAACTTCTCTTGCAGTAAAAAATTCTATTAGTGTAGTATCTACAGGAGATTATCACGATATTAAAGACGAAGAGATTTCTGATAAACCTGATTTAATTGATACTTTCCCTCCTCATTGTTTATTTAATGAAGAAGGAAGTGATTTTGTTGATGAAGCTTATCCTAAATTAATACATAGACATTATTTTTTAGTTACTCCTTCACATATAGGAGAACTATTTAAGTCTGCTTTAGATAGGTCTAAAGATATAATTATTTATAAAAATAAGTTTGATGTATTTAAAGGAAATAGCTATACTGATGAAATATTAGAAATCCTTAAACCTAAAGACATATACGTTTATGGTGTTGCTTTAGATTATTGTGTTAAATATGCTATTGAGGGTTTAGTTGAAAGAGGTTATCAGGTATTTTTAGTTACGGATGCTACTAAAGGTATAGTTGAAAAAAACCTCAAAGATTTATTAGATAAATGGGAAGAAGAGGGAATTAGAATGATAACTACGGAAGAATTGGAGAAAAAATTTAATGAAAATAGAAATTAAACTTCACGACCCTAAATTCTGTGATGGATGTCCTTGTATCGGTTGGAATGATATAGGAAGTGAATTATATTGTGAAGTTGAAGGTGGAATGGATTGTCCTAACGGTTCAGTTTATTTTCCTGAAGAACGAGAATTTCATATAATTAGACCAAAAGAATGTGTGGAAAAATATGGAGAATAACATAGAAATACCTCAATCAGTATTAAAAGAAAATCAGAAATATGCTTGTAAATCTACTAAGAAAGAACGTAGAAAAAAGGTAATGAAATTTGCAGATTTAGCTACTAAAAGATGTCAAATAAAAGAAACAGTTGATATATGTATGAAAGGATTGAAAAATAACGGTAAGGGGGGATGTAAAAATAAAGATAAGAAATGTCATATTTGTAGCCACTATGATGAATATAAGGAAATAAAATGAAAAAACAAAAAGAAATAACATATCAAGAATACTGTAAAAAGATGAATTCGATAATTAAAAGAAACAGTTTGAAGAATAAACCAGTACATGAAAGTTTAATAGAGATGTTAGATGAAGCTTTAAAATACAAGGTAGTGTTTGAACCAAATAAGAAAAAGAAGATATAATGAGAATAGTTTCTATTGCAGATACGCATGGACTACATAAAGATTTAATTCTTCCTGAAGGAGATATATTAATATTTTCAGGAGATATGTGTAGTTATGGAAGAAGTGATGAAATTAAAGATTTCTATAAATGGTTAATAAAACAACCTGGTAAATATAAAGTAATTATAGGTGGTAATCATGATGAACCTTTAACTAGAACTAAAAATAAAGCTTATTTTTCAGATATCTATTATCTTGAGAATGATGGAATAGAAATAGAGGGAATTAAAATATGGGGTTCACCTATAACTCCTAGATTTGGTAATTGGTTTTTTATGAAAGACAGGGGAGTAGATATACGTAAAGTTTGGGACTTAATACCTAAAGACACGGATATTTTAATTACACATGGTCCAGCATATGGAATTTTAGATGTTGCTCCATATCCTAAACCTGAAAGTGTTGGATGTTTTGATTTACTAAACAAAATACGTGAGATAAAACCTAAGTTGCATATATTTGGTCATATTCACGATTGTTACGGTACTTTAAAAATAGGAGAAACAACTTTTATTAATGCCTCAGTTGTAAACGAGGATTATGAACTAGTGAATGAGCCAATAATACATGATTACAATTAAAATTAAAGAATTAGAAAAAAAACTCGATAAAAAAATAATTAGGAATATTAAAGTATTAGGAGTTGATACTGCTTCAAGAACTGGTTGGGCTAAAGCTACTGTTGATGATAAGGAAGTTAAAATTGATTATGGATTTATTGATATTGAAAGTAAAGATAAATTAGTTAAGTTTAACTTTATGATTGAAGCTTTTCCTGATTTAGTAAAAGGCAATGATAAAATAGTAATAGAAGACGTATTTATGAAATTTAATGTTATGGTTCATTCTATGCTTTCTAGAATAGGTATGATTGTATATGTTTTAGCTCATCAAATGAAAATTAATGAAAAATATTTCATTTGGGCTACTACTGCTAGAAAAAATATAGGATTAAAAGGTAACGTTAAAAAGGATGTATTACATAAAGAATTTACTAGTAAATTTGGAATAAAGATAAATGACGAAGATATTACTGATGCTATAATTTTAGTATTAAGTGGTATTATAGAAAAGGAGGTTGTTAATGAAGATAGTAATTAACAATGATTATGGAGGATTTTCTTTAAGTGAAGAAGCTATATTAAGATATTATGAATTAAAAGGTAAAAAAATATATACGAGAAAAGGTGATTGTGGTTTAACTAAATATTATTTAGTTTCTCCTGAAGAATATGATAAAATATATGAATTAGATAAAAAATTAAAAAACTACACTAAATCAAATAATTTGTATATTTCTCCTTATCGTTTTGAAAGAACAGATAAGACCTTAATACAAGTGATTGAAGAATTAGGCGAAAAAGCTAATGGAAAACATGCTCATTTAAAAATAGTAGAAATACCCGATGGAATAGAATATGAGATAGAGGATTATGATGGAGTTGAAACTATTCATGAAAAACATAGGAGTTGGAGATGAAAAAACAAATTCTTATTGCTAAAGAAGCGTGGGAGAGTGGGGGAAAAGAATATTATATGAAAAGAAATATTTCTTCATTAACCTATGTTCCAGAACAAGATACTTATTTAGTAACTATTGAAGTTAATGAAAATCAGTACGCTTGTTCTACAGAATATAATAGTGTATGTTCTTGTAATCCTTCTCAAGATGGAATTAGTGGATATTCTCCTAAAGAAAATTATGAACAAAAATTTAATAAGATTATGAATAAAATAAAAAAAGATACAAAAATGTATAAGCCAACAAAAGAAGAAGTAAAAACTCAAGAATCTGAATTATTTGATTCCTCTAAAAAATTAAAAATATAATATATGAAAAATACTAGAGAAATTGGAGATAGTTTAGAAAAATTTATATTATCTTATTTTCAAGAAATTGACCCTAAAACAAAACAGTCTAATAATTCAGGAGCAGTAAGTAATAACGGAGACATACTTACTAAAGATTTTATAATAGAAGCTAAACATAGAAATACTAAAGACGTTACTTTGAAGAGTGACGTATGGAGAAAATTGTCTAGTCAGATTCCAATAGGTTCTCAAAAGATGCCTCTATATATTCTTCGTAATGAACAGAATGAAACTTTCGTAGTGTTAGATTTCAAAGATTTCATAAGAATTTTAAAGGAGAAAAGAAATGTTTAGATTAAATAAAAAGTACTTTATAGAAGAACTTCAACGATACGAATCTTTTATAGGTGAAGACTGGTGGAAAGAAGATACTTTCCAGATAATAAGTAATTTAATCGGAGAACCACTTGACCCAAGAATTCCGTTCCCCAATATAATAGAGGATATATTAAAATGAAAATAAACACGTTTGACCCAGGTAAGAATAAAAAAGTATTAGTAGGGGAATACAATGAAAAAGAACAATTATTTATTAAAGAAGTAGACGATTCTCATTTTATGAGAAAAGAATGTGGGTATGGTATTCAAGAAGATGTTTTACAAAAATTAAAAAGTCTGAAATGTGAAAATATTAAAATAGTTATGGAAAATAAAAAAAGTTGGATTATTCCTTTAAATTTATGGTTAGAACTTGAAATAAAAAATTACGGTAATGGTGAACAGAGGTTTATGAAATTATCTAATTTTAAAGAAGTTAAACAAACAATGTTATTTTAAGGAGGAATAGATGGAAGAAAAAAATAGCGATTTTTATACTTGTCCTTTATCAATGAATGGGGGTGGGAGAAGGAATTGTTTTACAAACTGTATGTCTTATAATAAAAAGAACGATACTTGTAAAATAGTAGAAGGACTACATAGTCTTATTTTTATAGGTGATTATAATGAAGATGAAAGGGAATAATTATGGGAAGACATAAAAAAGTTAAAGAAAGTGTATCAAGTATGTTAAATAAAGAAAGAAATAATAAATTTATGGAATTAGCAAAAGTAAAGGAAGAATCTATTGAATCTAAAGAAATAGGTATTGGAGATAAGCAAATAAATATTAGTGTAGCGTTAACTAAAGAACAGAAAGAGAAACGTGAAAAATTAAGTAAGATAGTCAATGAGTGGAATAGAGAAAATAAAGATTCATTAATTAAATTTGCAAAAGACGAACCTGATAAAGAAAAATTACCTTTTGGTAATAGTTATATTGATGAGTTAACTGGTGGAGGAATAGCTGGAAATTATATTATTATATGGGGAGGAGAAAGTGTAGGTAAATCCACCCTCTGTTTAATGCAAATAGCTGAAGCTCAAAGAAGAAATAAACTTTGTGCTTATGTTGACCTTGAACATTCTTTTGATAAGACTAGAGCTTTATTATTTGGAGTAAATCTTGAGGAATTGTTATTAATAGAAAATTGTAATTCAGCTGAAGATGCTATGGATATAGTAATTAAATTGTCTAAAGAGAAAGTTGTTGATTTAGTTATTATAGATAGTATTCAAGCTATGTCTCCTAAAGAAGAAAATGAATCTAAAAAAGGTAAAGAAAGACCTATGGAAGATAATGAAATTGCTGCTTTAGCTAAAAAGATGGATAAGTTTTTAAGAAGAACTTCAACACCTATCTATAAAGCTAAATTAGGAGTTACCTTAGTAGGACAGGCTAGAACAGGTGGAATAGGTAGTTTTGCTACTCACGAAGAATTATCAGGAGGTCGTGCCCAAAAACATTGGTCACTTATGACTTTATTTTTAAGAACTGGAACTGCTGCTGATGCCCCTACTGAAAAAATTGATACAGGTGAAGTAGATGATAAAGGAAAAGCTATTAAAGTAGATATGAAAGTAGGGTTTGATTGTGTAATTAAAATTCAAAAGACTAAAACTAATTCTAAACCTCAAGGAAGTGAAATACATATTCCGTTTTATTTTAAATCGGGATTCTATAAGGGTGAGAACAAGGCTTAAAATAGCCTTTTTAGGGGTCTAGGAGGCTCAAGGTTGAACGATTTATTCAATATTAGGGAAATCCTATCATAGGAGGATAAAATGAAGCTAAGAACAATGTTTGTATCAAATAGCAGTTCTAGTAGTTTTGTGTGTGATATATGTAATGAAACATTTAATGGTTACGATGGTGATTATGGTGATATTAAAGAAGTAACTTGTGAAGGAGGTCACTCTTTTTGTGATGAACATATTTCAGAAAAGGATATTGAAAGATATATTAAGAATAGATTAGAAGCAAGTGATATAGGTAAAGACGAAAAAGAAATGTTGGAAGAAGCTAAAGAAGAAAATAGTTTAGAAACAATGATGGATTACTATAGTTATGAACTTCCTTTTGAATTATGTCCTATATGTAATTTTAAAATTATATCTGATTTGGATTTAGTTGACTATTTAATAAAAACTACTGGAATTTCTAAGATTGAAGTTTTTGATGAAATTAAAAAAGAAAATAAAAGACGTAAAAAAATTCATTTGTTTGAGTATATAGAATATACATGTAAGAAATTAAGTACAACAAAAACATTGATTTCGAAAGGAATACTTGAAAAATTCAAAGATTATGAAGATTTCTATAAATATTTAGGAGATAAATAATATGAAAATAAGAATTGGCTATGTTTCAAATTCTTCAAGTAGTAGTTTTATTATTGTTAGTAAAAAAGGTGAGTTGACTAAAGAGAAGTTATTAGAAATGTTTAAAGTTCCTAAAGAATCTCTTTTATATCAAGTAGCGGTTGAGTTTGCTGACATATTAATACAAAATTCAAATAAAGCCTCATTAAAAGAAATATTGGATGATTATGGAGTTGAAGATATAGAAGACCTTCCTAAATATCAACAGGAAGCTCTAAAGATTAAAGGAAGTACTTATATAGGTTCAGTATCAAATGAAGAAGAAGGATTAGAACCTGGATTAGTTGATTTAGATATTAATTTTGAAGATGAAAATATAACTGTAAAGAAAGAAGGAGGATATTAATGAAAGTACGTTTAGGATATGTAAGCAACAGCAGTAGTAGTTCTTTTGTAATGATTGGTATACAAATACCAAAAGAAAAAGAAGATGAAATATGTAAAAAGTTTGCGGAAATTCTAAAAGGCGAGAAACTCACTGGAGATAATGAAATCTACGATATTCTTTCTTCTTCTGATGATTATTTATCTGATGATGGTCCAGGATATATAGGAAAAGTAATAGCTGATATTTCTTCAGAGGATGGATATATGGAAACAACTATAGTAGAATTTCAAGAAGCTATAGAGGAAGCTTACAAAATTTTAAGACCTTTAGGATTTAAAAAAGAAGATATTAAATTAATAACAGGAACAAGGAGTTGTTAAATGAAGATAAGATACGGTTTCGTAAGTAATTCAAGTACTACTAGTTTCTGTATAGCAGGATATTATATTGAAGATGAGGATTTGAAAGATAGAGCACGTAATTCTTCAATAGAAAAAGATATGTCTTATTATTCAAATGATTATAGTTTTTATTTAGGTTTAGATATTGATAATATGAAAGATAATGAAACCAAACAAGAGTTTTTAACTAGAGCTAAAGAAACTATTGATAAGTTGTTTCCTGAATTAAAAGATAAGAAAATAGGTTTATTAACAGACGGTTGGTATAACGGATAAATAGTTTAAATAATTGGTAGACAAATACCAATATATCAATATATTATATATAGGAGGATATATGTCAATCAGATGTGATTGTGATGAGTGTGGAAAGGACATAAACGGTGAAGATACTATCTGTAGGTCATGTTTTGAGAAAAAAGTTGATGAAATTGAGAGCTTAGAAGAAGAAATTAGTGAACTTACGGATAATATATCTGATTTACAAGAAAAAGTCGCCGAATTAGAAGCCGAACTAGAGGAACATAACCAAAAAGGATAATTAATGAACGTATTCGAAGTAGAGGGCTATTTTGAAACCTCTGATAAAATGCAAGAACTATTAGAAATACTACAAAAAGAATATTTTGATAGAATAGACTATCATGGAGATTTATTTAGAAGTGGAGCGTTATCTGATGTAGGACAACTTCAAAATTCCTTAGAAGAATTGACTGGTATATATATAAAACTCAATCCTATTTACAGTATAGCTGAAAGTATAAAGAAAAATAGGGAAGAAAGTTTTTATATGGCTAAGAAGATTTCTATTGAAAATAATGGAGATAAGTTTGTCTCTGCCTCTACTGACAAAGAAGCAAGTAATTCTGTAGCTAATGAACGAAGAGTTAGAAACATTATAGAAGGTAAAGTTTCTGCTTGTTCTCAAGGAATATCTACGTGCCAAAGCAAAATGAAGTTTGTAGGTAAGGAAATAGAACTTTCAAAATAGGAGGTTAAGTTGAAGAAACGTTTAGGATTCGTTTGTAATTCCTCTTCCAGTGATTATATTATTGATAGTGATTGTGAATATTGTAATAAAGTTGATAAGGAAGATTTTAAAAATTATTTATTAGTTTTTTGTTTTAAAGAGTTAGAAAAAGAAAATTCTATTTGTAAAACAGCTTTAAATTTAATAAAAGACAAGGTTATAGATTGTATAAATTCATTTTAAAACTATGAAACTACTTAATATACATAACAACAAACGAGATGTATTTCTATTTTGTAGGGATGATAGTGGTAAACAGGTTATAATTAAAGACAATAAATTCTATCCTTTTTACTACGAACCACAAGAAGATGGAAAAGATATAGGATATGATGGAATTAAATTAAAAAAAGTCATAGTATCAGAACCCTCAGACATACCTAAATATCGAACTCCAGCAAGCTATAGTAGTGATATCTTATTTACTAAAAACTATTTAATTCATAAAATTGATAAACTAGATAAAACTAATATTAAATATTTGTTTTGGGATATTGAGTGTCAAGCTAAAGAAATGCCAAGTTATACTGACCCTAAATATCCAATAAGTTGTATAAGTATATATAATTCAGCAGATAAAAAAATACAAACTTTCTTTTTAAAAGATTTTAAAGATGAAGAAACAATGTTATGTGCTTTTGTTAGTTATATTAAACAAGAAAAACCTGATTTATTATTAGCTTGGAATAGTGAATTTGATTACGCTTATACTTATTTTCGGTATCAGAAAGTATTTAAAAAGAATAAAGATTTAGCAAAAGAAATCTCTCCTATTCACGATTATAGAAGATATTATAAGATAGATAATTTATATTATCCTGCAGGGATTTCAATATTGGATTTTTTAATTCTTTTCAAAAAAATATATATGAGAGAAGCTTCTTATACTCTTGATTATATTGGTGAAAAACATACTGGTAAAGGAAAAATATTTAAAAATCCAGATTTTACGCAACTTACTGAAGATATTAAACTTAGGAATGTTGGTGACGTTCAAATAATGGTAGATTTAGAAGTAAAATATAAAATTCTCTCCTATTACGATGAAATTAGAATACTAACTAAATCATTATGGGAAGATTTATATTTCAATTCACATATAGTAGAAAACCTACTTTTTGAAGAAGCAAAAATTAAAAAGTTAATATTGCCTAATGTACAAGGTAAAAATTTTAATGTAGAAGAAAGTGAAGATAGTTTTGAAGGTGCAACTAGAGAATGTGTTAAAACAGGAGCGTTATTTGATATAGGGAAAGTCGATTTAGGTTCAGCTTATCCTAACGCAATATATAATTTTTGTTTAGACCCTTCTAATATTAACGATAAAAAAGAAGGTATTTTAATAAATAACGTATATTGGAAACAAAATGAAGAAGCATTACTTCCTTCTTTAATAGCTAAAGTTTTAATATTAAAAAATAACTTAAAGGATGATTTAGGTAAATGTAAATCGGGAAGTGATGAAGAGAAAAAAGCTCAAGTTAAATATGATGCTATAAAAGCGGTAGTTAATTCTTGCTTTGGAGTTATGGGTAATAGAGGATTTAGACTATATTCAAATGAGGTAGCTTCAACTATTACTTTTTTAGTTAGAGAAGTATTGATGTACGTTAAAGATAATATAGAAAAAGAAAACTGTAAAATAGTTTATTGGGATACTGATTCATTGTTTTTAGATAAAAAAGAAAATAATATTATTAGATTAAATGAATTAGTTCAACAATGGGCTAAAGATAAATATAATAAAGATAAAGTTACTATTGAATTTGATTATGAAGGATATTTTACAAAGCTATTCCTACTTACTAAATGTAGATATTATGGTTATTTACAGAAAAAGAAAGGTTTAGTTTCTGAAATAAAAGGAATCGAAGCAAAACGTTCAAGTAGCAGTGTATTTGAAAAGGAGTATCAAAAAGCTTTATTGGAAATGATACTTAACAAAAATCCTAAAGAAGAAATAATAAGTTGGGTAAATAATGAAAAAGATAGACTTAAAACTCTATCTATTTTAGATGTGTCTTTTCCTTGTAAATTAAATAATAAAAAATATGAAAATGTTCCAATATTCGTAAGAGCTTATAATAATACTAAAAAAATAATAAAAGATTTTAATGTAGAAAAAGGTGAATTATTTTACTATACTTTTATAGACAATCCTGCTTCTGATAGAAGTGTTTTAGCTTTTACCGAAAAGAATCAAGATTTTTTAAAGAATGAACGTATTGATTGGAAAGAAATTACTAGGAGGAATATAGATAGTAAAACAGAAAATATTTTTGAAGCAATGGGATGGAATTACTCTATTGACAACCAGATACTATTATTTTAAAGGGAGGTGATTGTTTAAGTGGGAGACAAGAATAAACAGAAGAAACAAATCAAAAAGAAAAAGGCTGTAAAAAAATGAAAAGTTATATAGTGTATCTTTATGATAAAGAGCTTCAAGTAAATAAAAACGTAATATGTGAAAACTATTTTAAATTTATAAGTTTTTTAAAGACTTTAGATACTGAAAAATTTGAAATAGAGGAAATGGCAGTATTAAATGGGGAAACTGAAGTTTATAATAATCAAAGTTAAATGGAGAAAATATGATAACTAATAAAGATATGAATGAGGAAATTTCGGTAGTTGAAAATCATGTAAAAGAAGGTATGACTCAAAAACAATATGAAATTGATATGTTAAAGTTAGCTTGTTTAAATTTAAAATTGAATATGAGTATGAGGACTAATCAAACGTTAATGATGGATAAAATGGGAGTTAAAAGAATAGAACCGCAAAGACGTGATGACGAAAAAAAGTAATAAAGATAAAATTATAGAATATATATATACGGACAAGAAGGGGTTCAAAATAACTTTAGATTTTTTAGAGAAGTTATTAGATAAATCTAAAAGTTTAAATAAAGAGCCTCTTCTTGTCCTTTCTATAAAGAAAAACGATAAAGAGATAATAACGTTGAAATGTATGGTTCAAATCGAGAGGAAATAAAATATAAATGACATCAATAATAACTGAAGAATTTTTATCTAAATATAAAAATAAACAGCCTAAATGGGGCTACAATGGTCTAGGCTACGTTATATATAAAAGAACGTATGCAAGACCTTTAGATAATTTTTATAGAACTGAAGAATGGTATGAAACAGTTTCTCGTTGTATAAATGGTGCTCAAGAAATAGGAGCAAATTATACACAAGAAGAAGCCGAGAGACTATATGATTATATATTTAATTTGAAATGTTCTTATGCTGGTAGAATGTTATGGATGTTAGGTACAGAATATATAAAGAAATGGGGTGGAAATGCTCTTTGTAATTGTTTAGCTTATGAAACAGAGATATATACTTCTAGTGGAATTAAACAAATAGGTGAATTAGTTAATCAAAAAGTAGAAGTAATGACTGAATTTGGGAAAATAGTTGAAGCAGAAATAAAAAGTTTTGGAAAACAAAAACTGTTTAAAATTTCATTAAACAAAAGAAATTCTCAAAAAACTATTTTTGCTACTTCTAATCATAGATGGTTTAGAAGACCCTATAGAAAAGAAGAAAAAGAGGGATTTAATAAAAAAATAGAAGTAAGTACTATTGATTTGAAAATAGGAGATAAATTAATTTCTACTTATGGTCAATCTATAAATAATGTTTGTTTATCTGATTATGGGATTATTCACGGTATTGTTTATGGTGATGGTAGTAGATGGAATAATAAAGGATTTATAGGATTATGTGGAAATAAGAATAAAGAACTTCTTAAATATTTTTTCAAACCTAAGTGTAGTAATCTAGATAAAGACATTATAAGAATTTCAGAACTTCCTTCCTATTTTAAAGATAAACCAAAAATCTTTATGGATAAAAGTTATTTATATGGATGGTTAGCAGGATATTTTGCGGCTGATGGATGTATTTCTAAAGAAGGGCAAGTTACTATATCTTCTTCTAATATTTCTAATATTTATTTTGTTAGGGATGTTTGTATAAAATTAGGTATAGAATGTTTTTCTGTACGTAATCAATTTAGAAAAGGTTTTGGTAAGAAAAAGAGTCTGTTATATACTATTGGTATAAATGGATATGATTTAACTAGTAGTTTTTTTCTTCTTAAAGAACATAAAAAAAGATTTCTATCAATGAAATATGATAAACATGATAGATGGGTAGTAAAAAATGTTGAAGGAACTGATAGGAATGAAGAAGTCTATTGTGCTATAGTCCCTAAAACGCATTCTTTTGTATTAGCTGATAATATTCTTACAGGAAATTGTTTCTTTATTACTATAACTGAACCTGAAGATTTTTGTTTTATATTTGAAAATCTAATGATGGGAGGAGGAGTAGGTTATTCTGTTCGCAGAGAAGATGTCCACGAACTACCAAAAATTAAAGAAGGTGTAGAGATAATTCACCAACTTACTAAAGATGCTGATTTTATTGTCCCTGATAGTAGAGAAGGTTGGGTATACTTACTTAGAAAAGTATTAAAAGCATATTTTACTAAAGGAAAATCATTTACATATTCTACCATATTAATACGAGGTTATGGAGAGAAAATTCACGGATTAGGTGGAACAGCAAGTGGTCCACAGATATTAGTAGAAGGAATTGAAAATATATGTAAGATATTTAAATCTAGGGAAGGTAAGAAATTACGTTCTATAGACGTTTTAGATATTGCTAATATTATAGCTTCAATAGTAATAAGTGGAAACTTAAGAAGGTCTGCTAGTATAGCTTTAGGAGACCCCGATGATTATTTATTTTTGAGAGCTAAAAGATGGGATTTAGGAAATGTTCCTAATTGGAGAAGTCTTTCTAATAATACTATATATGCAGACGATTTTACTCATATACAGAATGATGTTTGGGAAGGATTTCAAGGTAATGGAGAACCTTACGGATTATTTAATCTTCCTTTAGCTAGAAAATATGGGCGAATAGGTGAAATAGTAAAGGACGATATAGAGGGACAAAATCCTTGCGGAGAAGTATCCTTACCTAGTGGAGGAGTTTGTTGTTTATCAGAATTGTTTTTAAATAACATTACTTCTAAAGAAGAATTAATTGATTGTGCTAAACTTCTATATAAAACACAAAAAGCAATATGTTCATTAAAATATATACACGATAAAACTAATAAAGTAGTACATAGAGATTATCGTATAGGAATAAGTGTTACAGGAATATGCCAATCTTTTAGTAAACTAGATTGGTTAGATGAAACTTATAAAGAATTAAAAAAGTTTGATAAGGAATGGTCAAAGAAAAACAATCTTCCTGAATCTATTAAACTTACTACCTGTAAACCTAGCGGTACTATTTCTTTGCTTTCAGGTTCAACCCCAGGAGTTCATCCAGCTTATTCTAAATATTATATTCGTAGAGTAAGAATGAGTAGTAATGACCCTTTAATTGAACAATGTAAAAAAATAGGTTATAAAATTGAGTGTGTTAAAGGATTTGATGGAGTAATAGATACTCGAACAATGATTGTTGAATTTCCTTGTTTTAGTGGAGAAGATACAATTTTAGCAAAAGATATGTCAGCAATAAATCAATTAGATTTAATAAAGAAAATGCAAAAGATTTGGGCTGATTTATCAGTAAGTTGTACAGTATATTATAAAAAAGAAGAATTATCTGAAATAAAGAAATGGTTAAAAGATAATTATACTAATTCAATAAAGTCAGTAAGTTTCTTATTACATCAAGACCACGGATTCGAACAAGCACCTTATGAAGAAATTACTAAAGAAAAATATGACGAATTAATAAGTAAAGTTAAACCTTTAACTGATTTAATTATAAAATCAGGAGAATTAGAAAATTTAGAATGTTCAAAAGGTAGCTGTCCTATAAAATAAGGAGGAAATATGTTACAGTTATTAGGAATATTATGTGTTTTGTCTGCATTTATTGTAGGTATTTGGTTAGGAATTTTTGTTATGTTAATTGGTGGAATTATTCAATTTGTACAAGCTTTTCAAGTAAATCCAATATCAGCTTATGAAATAGCTTGCGGATTAGTTAGAGTATTTTGTTCAGGTATTGTTGGTTGGTTGTCTTTCGGAGTTTTACTTGCGTTTGGTGTAGCTTTATTACAAGACTAAGGAGAATTAAAATTATGGCACTTGAAGTTAGTAAGATGAAGAGAGACGAAGTTTTAGCTAGAGAAAAGTTTAGATGTCCTGAAGATGGTCATGGAAATAAAAATGGATTTGAGCATCCTCGTTGTTTTGATAAATACGCTAAAGGAATGTATCAAGAAAAGATTTTATTTTTTGATATAGAAGCTGAAGATTTATCGGCTGATTATGGTATTATGTTTAACTGGGCTGCTATGGATGAAGATGGAAATTTCTTTGAAGATTATCTTAATATTAAAGATATACAAAAGTATAAATCATCTGATAGAAATATAGAACCTAAAGAAGATACTCGTATAGTCACTAGTTTAGTAAATTTGTTTAGTAAATATACTAGAGTAGTTGGGCATTATTCTTGTGGTTATGATTTGCCTTTTACTAGAACGAGAGCAGTTATTGACGGAGTAGAGTTTCCTGGATATGGAATGTTATTTCAAAGTGATACTTGGGTTATATTAAAGAAGAAATTTAAGTTATCTAGGAATAGTCTTGAGAATGGTTGTAGAAAATTAGTTGGTGTTACTAATAAAGATAAACTTTCTCTTGCTATTAAACATGGATGTCTTAGGGGAGAAAAGTGGGCTATAGATTTATCAAGAGAACATTGTAAAAAAGATGTAATTGATTTAGTTGCATTATTTAATCTTACACAAAAATATATGAGACGCACAAAATCAAGTATTTAATTATGTTAACAGAAGAACAAAGACAAAATATAATAGAACAATATAAAGATATTTTTCCTAAGTGTGGATATGTTCTTTCTAATGAACAAGGTCAAAAACTTTTAGATAATTATTTACAACAATTCTATCAATATTTAGGTAAAAAAGCTTTTTATCTTTATTCTACAAAAGGTATTCCTTTAAGTATTACTTTAGAAAGATTTGAGAAAAATTGGGAGATTTTATTCTTACAATTTTTAGATGAATTTATATTAAAATAATATGGAAAATAATTTATCGTATGTAGCTTTTAAAAAAAGACGTAAAACTTGGGAGATTAATCCTAAAACTCGTTGTAAAGGTAATGATAAGGAATACGATAGAAATAAAGAAAAACGAAGAATAAAAAATTTATTAAAAACGGAAGATTTTTAAAAAGGAGATAATATGAAAGAAGTAAAGGTAATGATTGATATAACTGATTTAAAATTAGGTGAAGAAGAACAAAAAATTAGTCCTGTTGAATTAGTTTCTAATGTTATTAATCATACAATCTATTCATATAGTCAACAATGTAAAGGACTTAATAAAACTGAAAGATTTCAAGTATATGAGATAGACGAACAACTTAAAAAAGCTGTAAAAGATAAGTTAGATAAAATAGAAATAGCAGATACTACTTGTGGATTTTTAAGAAAATGTTTTAGAGAAGTAAAATTAAATCCTAGCGAATTATTAAAAAAAGTAGAAGAAAATATTGATGATATTGTAGGTTATAAATAATGATAGTAAAAGTAGAGGATAATATTATCAATTTAGATAACTTCATCTATGCAAAAGCTGATGGAGAAGATAGTTTAATTTTAATGAAAGAACATCAAGTTATTAGAGTTAATATAAACATATCTTCTTTAATGTTAAAATTGGAGAATAAATGAAAGAGAAAGAAAGTTTTGTATATTTTATTAATAAACACAAAAAGGTTAAAATAAATGGAGAAGAACATATTTTATTTATGTCTCCTACTGTAAATATCGCAGAGAAAGAGAAAAGTCCTTATCTTGGGCATGGATTTTGTGCAATGAATAGTAAAACAAACAAAGAAACTCCTGAAATATTTATAAATATTACGGATATAATAAATCAACCTCACAAAAAGACTCTAAAAAATATTATTAAGGAGTTGGAAAACAAAATAAAAGAATATAAGAAAATATATGGAGAGGTATAATGACAATAAAAGAACTCTGTAAGAAAGCTCATAAAACTGCTTGTGAGAAAGGTTTTTGGGAAGAGGATAGAAATAAAGCAGAATTACTTATGCTTATTGTATCTGAAATTTCTGAAGCCCTTGAAGCTTTAAGAGAAAGTAATTATATAAAAAATAGAACATATAAACAAAAACCAAATACGGAAATCTGGAAAGAAATACCAGGATATGAGGAAGATTATTTTGTTTCTAATTGGGGAAATGTTCGTTCTATTGGAATAAAAACTTGGGGAGGTCAAGGTTTTTATATTAAACCCAAAAGAATATTATTACCTTATATTACAAAAGAAGGTTACCGTACTGTAGCTTTAAGAGGAAAAACTTTTAAAATTTCTAGATTAGTTGCTTTAGCTTTTTTACCTATAGATAATAATAGGAGGTATGTTAATCATATAAATTGTAATAAGTTAGATGATAATATTAATAATTTAGAGTGGTGTACTTCTAGTGAAAATAATAAACACGCTATAGAACATAAATTAAAAAATATGTCCAAAAAATTATCTATCGAACAATGTTTGGATATATTATCTAATTTTAAATATCAAAATAAATCATTAAAAGAATTGGCAGAAAAATTTAATGTTCATATTTCTTCCATCAAAAAAGCAAAACAAAGAGCAGAAAAAGAATTAAAATCATTTGAAATGGAATTAGCTGATGCTGTTATTCGTATTGCAGATTTAGCTGAAAGTCAAGGAATTGATTTAGAGTGGCAAATTTCTAAAAAACTCGAATATAATCAAACTAGACCTCAAAAACACGGAAAGGCTTTCTAATGAATGAGTTAGATTGGGATTTATATTTTCTTAGATTAGCTAGAGAAGTATCTAAAAATAGTAAGTGTATGTCTCGTAAGATTGGAGCAGTTTTAGTTAAAGATAAGAATGTAGTGTCAACTGGTTATAATGGAGCTGCTAAGGGAGTACTTCACTGTGAAATGAGACCTATAGAATTCTATAATAATATAGTAAAGAATTACGGTGGTATTGAAATAGATGAAGGGGATGTAGTTGATATTTGTCCTAGAAGATTATTTGGATATAAATCAGGTAAAGGGTTACATCTATGTCAAGCAGCTCATGCTGAAAGAAATGCTATAAACCAAGCAGCTAAAAATGGTATATCCACTAAGGGAGCTTCACTTTATTGTTATTGTCCATTACCTTGTTGTCCTTGTATGATAGAAATTATTAATAGTGGAATAAAAAGATTAGTTTATTTAAAAGCCAATGATTACGATATTTACAGTAGAGTATTATTAAAAGAATCTAAAATGGAATATACCGAATATGAAGAAACAGAAATTCTGTAAAAATTGTAAAAAAGAAATAAATAGAAATGCTAAGAAATATTGTAAATCTTGTGCTAAAAAGGGAAAATTAAATAGTAGTTATAAACACGGTAAATATTGTAAAATATCTATTTGTATTGATTGCGGTAAAGAAACTAAATATTCATTAGCTAAAAGATGTTCTTCTTGTCACATTAAATATATTAATATAAATAATTTAAAGAGATTATCTAATCCTAAAAATCATTGGAATTGGCAAAACGGAAAATCTTTTGAAGAATATGGGAAAGAATTTGATAATTCTCTTAAAGAACAAGTGAGATTTAGGGATAAATACACTTGTCAAGAATGTGGATGTTCTCAATTAGAAAATGGTCGGCAATTAGATTGTCATCACATTGATTATAATAAGAAAAATAATAATCTTCAAAATCTTTTATCTTTATGTATGAGATGTCACAGAAAAACAACCTCAAACAAAAATTATTGGATTAAATATTATACAGATAAAATTTTATATTTAGAAGATGAAAGTTTATTAGGAGAATAAAATGAAAATAATAAAACCTTCAATAGAATTACTATGGTATACTTCTAACCCAGAAAAAGCAATAGAGTTAGCAGGCAGAACTTGTTATAAATCTGAAGCTAAAATAACTGATATTTCTTCTGGTAAATTTTGTAAGTCTTTGGTAGAACGAGGACATTTAGCTATGGTTGAACACGCTGTAGCTTCTTTTAGAATTATTTGTGATAGAGGAGTTTCTCATGAACTAGTTAGACACAGACTTTGTAGTTTTGCTCAAGAAAGTACCAGATACGTTAACTATAAAGAAGGGTTAGTAGTAATCGAACCTCCTTATTTAGATGATTTATCTAAATGTAAATGGGAATCTGCAATGTTGTTTGCTGAGAATATATATAAAGACATGATAGTTGCAGGAGTAAAACCTGAAATAGCTCGTTCAGTACTACCAAACTCTTTAAAAACAGAAATAGTAATTACTGCAAATTTTAGAGAATGGTTAAAGATAATAGAATTAAGGACTTCTAAATTTGCTCACCCTCAAATTAGAGAGGTAATTACGTTAATAGAAAAGAAACTACAAGAAATCTCTCCTAACGTATTTATACTAAAGTAATTTAACTTTAAACTATAAAGGAATTCATCTATGGTAGATGTAAACGCTATAAACCTACTTTTTACAGTAAAAGCATCTGATAAAAATATTAATATGCTAAAAAGATTATTTAAAGATGGTTATATTGATAGTTTAGATGAAGAAGATGATATTGTAATTGGGGAAGAAATAACTTTAAATTTTTGTTTTGAAGGTGAATTGGATGATAGTGTTGTAACTATGGCTATGTTATTTAATGGAGATTTAATCGGAAAACCTTTAATAAAAGTTTCTAGAGTAGAAATAAATGACTAGTTTAATTTGGACTGATTCACATATTGCTAAAGAAAATATATCTGAATTAGAAGAAGTTTTTTCTGAAATAATGTCTTATAAAGCTAATAGAGTTATTTGTATTGGAGATTATTTTGATAGAAAAATTCTTAATTCAGAAGAATTAATATTTGGTACTAGTATTATGAAACAATTTGTTGATAAATATGAAGAGGTTTATTTATTAGAAGGTAATCACGATAAAAATACCGTTAAATATTTATTGTCTTTAGGAGTAAAAGTTTCTGAAAGTTTAGAACTAGATAATAATTACTATGGACATTTTTTTGTTGAGGAAAGTATTAAATCTTTTAATTCAGCAAAAAGAAAACTCAATGATTTTGATAAATATAATAAAGTATTTTTAGGACATCAACATTCCTTTCAAGTATTGGGTAAAAATAGATTACATATAGGTAGTCCTTTGTGGGTAGATTTTGGAGAAGTAGAGGACACTAAAAAATGTATAGCCTTATTAAAAGATGATAATATTAATATAGTAGAATTGAAAAGTCCAATACCTATGGTAGATGTTTTTAGATTAAATCACTTAGACAAACTTAATAGTAGAACTAAGGTTAGATATGTTATAAGAAATTTTAAACAATTAAAAGAAGAAAGTAATAAATTAGAAGAATATAAAAACAAATTCTATCAATTCAAAGTAAAACTTGATTTTGAAACAGAAAAAAATGATATTGAAATTTCTTCTAAAAAAAGTATAGAAGAAATAGTAAATACTTGGTTAGAGAGTATTAAAGACGTAGAAGTTAAAAAAGAATTAAAAGCAGTATTTACGGAGAATAGATGATAGCTACTAGAATAAATCTAAAAGGGTTTAAATGTTTTAAAGATGATATTACTTTTAAATTAGATAGATTAAATCTTATTACTGGCGATAACGGAATAGGAAAATCAACTCTAGCTAGAGATAGTTTTTTATTTTGTTTATTTGGATACTCTAATACTACTTTAGAAAAATTAGCAAATCGTAAATTAAAAAATAAAGAATATAAAGTAAGAATAGAATTTGAAGAACAGAAAAAGAAAATAATAATTGAAAGAAAATTTCCTAGTTCTTTAACTATTTATGAAGATGGAATAAAACTAGATTTCAATAATAAAGAAGCACAGGAATATATAGGTAAGTTATTTAAAAATTTAGATTATTTTAAAAAATTTAGAACTATAGATAGTGAAGAAGGTATTAATGTATTAGGAGAAGGTAAAACTTCAATAAAGAAAACATTACTTTCTTTTCAAGAAGATTGGTTTAATAGTATTCGCCAACAATTATTGGATAAAAAACGTGAAAGAGAATTTTATAATAAAGATAAATGTATTTCTAACCACTATCCCTCAGAAAAAAGATTAGGAATAATTAATAAATATATTGATAGATTTACTGATGGATGTAATAATTTTAAAAAAGAAATTGAAAATCAAGTTAGAGTAATAAGTGATATTAATTTAAAAATAGGAAAAGTTCAAGGGGAAAAAGATTTTCATTTATCTAAATTAAATAAAATAAAAAGTTTAGATATATGTCCAACCTGTACTCAAAAAGTAAGTAATGAAATAAAAGAAACAGTAAATCAAAATTTATTATTAGAAGTAGATAAATGTAAGAATAAACTACTTCCGTTAGAAAAGGAATTTTCACTTGAACAGGAAGTTTATAAAATAGGAAACAATCTTAAAGATAAATATAGTAGTAAACTAATTAAATTAAAAGAGCTAAAAGATAAACTAGATATTGCAATAAAACAAAAAGATTTTAAATATAGTAATAAAGATATATTAATAATGAATGAGTGTATTAAAGAAATAGATTATTTTTATGGTAGGTTTATTACTGAATGGATAAAAACATTAGAACCTATTATGAATAGTATTTTAGATAAAATCAATCTAAAAATTTCTTTTAAGGATGATTTTGATATAGTATTATATAAAGAAGAATTAGAATATACTTATAAAGAAATGTCTATGGGACAAAAATTAATTTTATCTCTAGCTCTTAAAATAGCTATTCTTCTTGAACAAGGAGAAAAAGGCTTAATAATAGCGGATGAAGGATTCTCTAGTTTAACAGAAGAAAATATACAATATGTTTTAAAATTATTTAAAGATTTACCATTCCAATTAATATGCGTAATACATAGATATTCAACGAACGATGAAAATATAAACCTTATAGAATTGGAGAAATAATGATAAAAATATTTTTTAAAATAACTGGTGGAAGACCAATGATTAAACAAAATGAAGAAGGATTTTATGATAGTATTTCTGGTCAAAAAGTAAACTATTATAAAGATAGATTAGATGGTAAAGAATGGATGGCTACTTCTTGTTGGTCTATTTTTAGAGTGGAAAGATTTAACCATGAAATGTCCTAATAAAAATAAAAAGTGTGATTTAACATTAAAAATATCACCAAATAAAAAAAATTATATTTGTTCAGGAATAAATAAAAAAGGCACTAAATATAAAAATGATGTTATTTGGTTATGTTTAAAAGGTTTATTATCTGAATTAAAAATAGAAATGACGAGAGGAGAAGCTGCGTTTATAATATCTGTTTTAGGTACATCGTTAGGGCAAATAATGGAAGAGTGAAATCTTGTATTGTAATAGGAGGGGGAGCTTCAGTTGAAGAAGGAATTAATCTTGGTTTATGGGATAAAATAAAAGAGCAAGAAATATGGTCTATTAATTTTGCATTTATGACTATGCCATTTTTACCGAAAAGAGAATTATGGATTGACACTTCTTTCTTTAGAAACAACCTTACTCAATTAGAGAATTTATATAAGCAAGGAGTTTCTTGCCATACTAAAAAAAATAATAAGTACGCTTTAATTACAGAAATAAATACTTATGATACAAGTAGAAATAGAAACGAAGCACTAAGTTCTAATAAAATATTTGTTGGTTCTATGGGATTATCTGGATTCTTTGCTTTAAGTTTAGCTTGTAAAGAAGAATATAATTTAGTTTATATATTAGGATATGATTTTGGTAAAATTGAGAATAAAGATATAACTCATTATTATCAAAATAAATTAAATATAATATCTTCAGGTGTAAATAAACCTGAACTTTATTTAAATAATAATCAAGTTAAAAAAGAAGTTGAAGAATTTGATTATTATCTTAATTATAAAACTAAGATAGTAAATGTTTCTCCGAAGTCAAAAATAAATTGCTTTGAAAAAATAGATTATCCGGAATTTTTTAGGAGATTAAATGGAAACTTGTCCTAGATGTAAGTCTCAAAATACTATACTTTATTACGACAAACCTGATGGAAAATTATGGGTATACTATCTTAGGTGTAATGATTGTTTAGAGTGTTTTCACACTGAAAAGGATTTAAATGAATAAATGTGTAGATTGCGGTAAAGAAATATCTAAAACCGCTGAAAGATGTTACTCTTGTGCTAATAAAGGTAAAAATAACCCCGCATACTTAGGTGGTAAAGATAAAGAAAAATATAAAGGATTCGATAATAATCTTCGTAATAGCATATTATTTAGAGATAAATTTAAATGTCAAATATGTGGTGAAAAACAAGTAATGTTTAAAACAGATAAATTAGATTGTCATCACATAGATTATAATAAAGAAAATAGCGTACCAAAAAACCTTATTGCTTTATGTAAAAAATGTCATATTAAAACAAATTTTGATAGAGAAAAATGGATTGAGTTTTTTAGAAATCTTTTTATAAAGAGAGGTATATTATGAATAAAGAAATAACAATATTACTTCCTTCGGTAAGGGAAGAGTTAGTTAAACAACGAATAAAAGAATGGAAACAAACTAATTCGGATGTTAATTACGAAATAATTGTGATTAGTCCTTTTCCTTGTGAAGAAATAGGCACTATATGGTTAAATGATATTAATAAAAAAGGTAGTGTTCACGCTACTAATTTAGGATTAGGAATTGCCCAAGGTAAATATATAATTTATTTTAGTGATGACGTTCAACCTACTAAAGGATGTTTAAGAAAGATGATAGATTTTATGGATTCTCAATCTACTCATCCTTTCTTAGGAGCATTTAAAATGCAAACAGATTCAGGTAAAGAAATTGGTCCATTTGGAGCTTATAATAAACTTTATGCTTGTTACGGATGTATTAGTATAGAAGATTTAATCTTATCTAGCGGTATATTATTTAGACCTGAATTTAAATATAGTTGGTGTGATATTGATTTATCTTTAAGGATTTGGGAAAAAGGTGGCAAGGTTGAGATATGTAAAGAAGCTATAGTTATTCCTAGACAAGTTGAAGATGAAGGATATAAAGAACACCGTAAAAATTATTTTCAACAAGACGTTAATACATTCTTAGGAATATGGCATAATAAATTAGGAAAAGGTATCGAAAGAACTCATTCAGCAGTCAATAAAAAATTAAAGAGTTAATATGAGAATCGAAGTAGTTATACCTACCAAAAATAGGGAAATAAAACTTTTAAAATGTTTAGGTAGTATAGTAGAAGCTAAACAAAAAGTAGATTATAATTTTTTTACTTATGTTTACTTTTCGGACGAAAAAGAATACTATTTTATAGATAAACTACTTAGTAAATATACTTGGATATTAACTAGATACGAAAAAGAATATAATGCTTCCAGTTTTTGGAATAATCATATTAAACAATCTAATGCGGATATAATATTTTATCTCAATGACGATGTTATTCTTTCTCCCGACTGTTTAATTAACTCTATAGATAGTATGGAAAAGAATTTTCCTGATTTTGACGGAGTTATTGGATTGTATCAAGAAAATATTCCTATTAATCAACAATGTAAAGCCGCTTTTGGAGCTATAGGAAAAAAATTCACTGAAAGATTTCCCAACAAAAAAGTATTTTGTGAAGAATATAATAGGTTCTTTTTAGACCAAGAATTATACGAATATTCCTCTAAGATAGGTAAACATTTTTTCGATGAAAATGCTAGATTAATACATTGCCATCCGGTATTTGATAAGAAATACGAAGACTCTACTCATTTAGACGTTAGAAAATATCTAACTAAAGATAAAAAGAAACATAATGAACGAGTCGAAAAAGGATTATTGTGGGGAGAAAATTTTAAATGATAAGTTTACTTTGTCCAACCAGAGGTAGGCAAAAGAATATTGATGATTTAAGAGAAAACGTTTTAAATACAGTTTCAGACCAATACAATATAGAATTATTAATTAAACAAGATGGAGATAGTTTAATAGAACTAGATAGTAGATATACTTTTATTAAGAGTTTTATAGGAACAAGAAGCGATTATTTAAATAGAGACTATTATAATTTTCTTGCTAAAGAAGCTCAAGGTGATTACTTATTTTCTATTGGCGATGATGTTAGATTTATTACAAAAGATTGGGATAAAATACTAGAAGAAAAAATAGAAGCTTATTTAAAAGATAAACCTGATAGAATAGCTTATATTAGTGTTTCTGAAAGAGGAAGTCAAGCAAAACATCCTTGTTTCCCTCTTATTACTAAAGAAGCTTTTCAAACTATAGGAATGTATTTTCATCCTCAATTGTTATCTTGGGGGGCTGATAGATGTTTGTATGAATTATATTCAGGAGTAAATAGAATATTACATATACCTGAAATAGAAATAGAACATTTAAGTTATCACGATGGAAAAGCACCTAGAGATGAAACAGCTAATTCAATGAGAGAAAGATTTTTTAGAGACCCCAATTGTCATAATAAAATATCTCAAGATATAATACCTAATCAAATAGAAGAATTAGGTAATTATATAAAGAGATTTAATAAGGAGAAGTAGTACTATGCAAATGACGTTTAACAAAACAATAGGTAAGAATACTTATACGTTTATAGTTGAAGGAAATAATTTATTTGAGTTAGTTCAAGAATCTCAGAAATTAGGTTTTTATGATGTATACAAATGTGGACTTTGTAGCTCGGATAAATTAGGTTTACGTAGTTATGTAACTAAAGATGATGGATATGAATACGTTAAAGTTTCTTGTGGAGAATGTGGAGCACAAGTTACTTTTGGTAAAAGTAAAGAAGTAAAAGACACTTATTTTTTAAGAAAAAATAAAGATAAATTAATAGCTTGGGAAATGCCTAAAACGGAAGGAAATAAATAACAATGAAAGAATGGGGTGATTCTTATAACTCGTTTAATAGTCAAAAAGGACTTACTTATTTTGAACAATATCAAGCGATTAATGATTGGAGAATTGGTGTAAGAAAATCCCCACTACCGCCTATAGAAGTATCCTTTGATACTATAGGAGCTTGTCAATTACATTGTAATCATTGTAATTTTGGTAAATATTTAGGGGATAAAATTAGTCGTTTAACAGATGAACACATCATTAATTTAACTAAATTTTTTGGTGAATGGGGAGTTAAAGGACTTTGTTTTGGTGGAGGAGGAGAATCAACCCTACATACTAAAATATGGGACACTTTACTTTTATCTACTTCTTTAGGTATGCAAAACTCTTTTGCTACTAACGGTATTAATTTTAATGATGAAACTATTGATGTAGCAGTACAAAATTGTAGATGGATAGGTGTTTCTATTGATTCAGGTAACGAAAAAACTTATTCAGTAGGTAGGAAAGTTAATTACTTTAATAAGGCTACTGAAAATATAAGTAAAATGTCTAAAAGAGCAAAAGAATTAAATACTAATTGTGATGTATCTTATAAGTTCCTTATCTTCGATTACAATCAAACGGAAATATATGAAGCTTGTAAATTAGCTAAGTCTTTAGGAGCAAAAGATTTTCATGCTAGACCTGCAGATTTAAGACATCAAGGAATGGAAACTTGGAAAGAAAAACAAAAATTCTATGATATAGAATTAATTTATAAACAATTTGAGGAGTGTCATAAATTAGAAGATGAAAATTTTCACGTTTATACCGTTGTACATAAATTCAATATCGAAGACTTTACTCCACGTAGAAAGTTTTCTCAATGTTTCGCTAGTCCAATTTGTTTACAGATATGCCCAGATAATAATGCTTATTTATGTCCTGATACTCGTAACCTTGAGTTCTATAAATTAGGAGAGCATTTTCCTGACCCTAAACAGATATTAAATTTCTGGGGAAGTAAAAAACATTATGATTTAGTATTTAATGAGGGATGTAAAAATTGTTCTAGTAGATGTACTTTTAATCCTTATAATGAACAATTTGAAAATTTATTTATTAAGAATTTTGACCCATTCTGTAGAGCCTTTGTATAATGATAAAATTTAGTATTATAATACCAACTAAAAGACCTGAAACAATAGCATTAACTTTAGATTCTATTTTAAATAACGCTACTGATAAAAATAGTATAGAAATAGTTTTAGGAGTAGATGAAGGAGATACTGATATTATTGGTATTGGTAATCGATATGCTAATAACTTCAATATTAAAACTATTGTTTTACCTCAAATTATTACAGATGTAAATATTTTTGGAAGAGAAGTTCCTAATATAGTCGCTTATTATAATAAATTAGCTTTGAATTATACTGAAGGTCAATATATTATTCCTATGAATGATGATGCTATTTTTATTTCATCAGATTGGGATATAAATAGTTATATTAAATTAGAGAAACATCTAAAAGATAAAGATGATAGAATTGTTTTAGGAGTAAGTGAAGATTTTATACCCCATACTTATGGTTATGATGGTATTAAAGGTATTCCTGCTCCTTTATTCCCTATAATTTCTAAAGAAGGAATAAAATATTTTGGATTTTTATTTCATCCAAAATTTCATGGTCCAAGTGCAGACCCTCATATAGCTTTTGAATATTATAAATTAGGAAAAACTGTAGATTTGAAAGATATTATAGCTATAAGACATAGACCCGAAGAACTTAATCTTATTAAAAGATAATTGGAGAAATATGAAGAATAAAAAGATAGAGTTAAAAAGAGAACCTGAAACTAAAGTTAAAACTTTAATTGAACAAAGAGATGAAATATTAATTAATGGTAAAAAATTAGAAAGGGGTAAAGATTATGAAATAACTAAAATAGGTAAACTAATCCTATCCCCCACTATAGAAAAACAATTAGCACAAGCAAAAAACTTAATATTTGAGAGTTCTTTTTCTCAAAAAATAAGAAAGATAACGTATCCAAATAAGAAGTAGAAAAGAGTAATTTTTAATGGAATTAGTAACTATTACAGTACCAAAAATATTTATACGAGATGCGGGAGATATTGTAGATAGATGGGCTATATCTAAACTTAAAAAAGAACGTATTGGTGGAGAAGAATTAGAAAGAGAATATTTTGATTTTGAAGAAGGTATTTCATATTTAAAAAATAAACATCCAAATTTTGAATGGGAAAATTTCTGTAAATTACTATATGATGTTCATGATTTTCTTTGGAGATTCGAATCAGCTACTAAAAGTGGTAAATTAAAGTTGCCTCATCCAACTTTTATATTCAATTCTGAAAATAAAAGTATATTAAGTGATATTGGCATAATAGCTTTAGAAGTTGGTAATTATAATCATATCAGAATAGGGTTAAAAAATTATATAAATAAAACTTTAGGAGAAGGCTTTCAAGAAATTAAGAAAGACCATCGGTCAGAATAATTATGGAAAACTGTGTATTGGTAAAACCTAATGGTAATAAGACGTATCAAAAAGCTCTTTTAAATCTAAAAGCTTGTGAACCTCCTTTATGGTTATGTAGTTTAGCTAAAAAATACAATACTATTGGATTAATTGATGCTGAGGTTGATAATTTAACTACTAATGAAACTGTTTCTAAAGTTATGGAATTAAAACCTGATAAAGTAATTATTTTAGCAACAGGTAATCATCCTTCTTCTTACGTACAACAAAGAGAAGAAATGGTTAAATTAGAAATAAAAATAGGTGAAAAGGTTAAGGTAGAAGCTTACAATCATTTACCTTGTAATCCTGTGGAATTAGGTACTCCCAGATTAGATTTATTAGATTACAGTAAATATACTGCACATAATTGGCATTGTTTTGGTAATGTCCCTAGAAGCCCCTATGGAGTATTATTTACTAGTATAAGTTGTCCTTTTAATTGTAGTTTTTGTGCTATTAAACAGTTCTATGGTAATAAATATTCTGAAAGACCTTTAGAAGATATATTCAAAGATTTAGATTATTTTGCTAAGAATAAAGTATTTAATATAAAGATTATAGATGAATTATTTGTATTTAAGAAACAAAGAGTTTTAGATATATGTAATTATATAATATCAAATGGATATAAATTTAATTTCTGGGCTTATGCTAGAATAGATATTATGGATGAAGAAATGCTAAAAACTATGAAGAAGGCAGGTATAAATTGGTTAGCTTATGGTATTGAACACGGTAATGATGAGATACGTAAAAGCGTTTTAAAAGGAAGTTTTACTAAAGATAAAATTAGAGATGTAATAAAAATGTCTCAAAATAATGATATTTACTGTTTAGGTAATTACATGTTTGGATTTTGGGAAGATAATTACGATACTATGAGAGAAACTTTAGATTTTGCTAAAGAACTTAACTGTGAATTTGCCAACCTCTATACTGTAGTAGCATATCCTAACTCTCCTTTATATGATGATATGATAACTAAAGGAGTTTCATTACCAACAGATTACAGTGAATATGCACAGATGAGTGAGAATTTCAAACCATTACCAACTAAATACTTAACAGGAAAACAAGTTCTTACTTTTAGAGATGAAGCTTTTGATGAATATTTTTTGAATCTAGAATATTTAGATAATATAGGAGATATTTTTGGTATGAGTACAGTTTTAGATATTGAAGATATGTCAAATATACGACTAACGAGGAACTATGGATAACAATATAAAATTGAAATTATTTAATGATAAATATTATGCAACTCCCTATGATAAAAATCAAGATTGTTTATTAAGTGTTCTAGTATGTTGTAGAATGACTAGAGGTATTGGTGGTCCAACCGATATATTACAATTACTATCTAGTATATTCCAATATTGGTCTCCTTTACATCAATCTCAAACAGAAATTCTTATTAAGTTTGATTTAGATGATGAATTAGCCATTCATGAATTATTAGAAAAAGGATTAATAGAAAAATTAGTAGCTGATTTTGGTTCTCCTTCTCCTCCTAAAATAAGATATTTTATTTATAATAGATGGGAAGGCAAAAAGACTTTTAATTATCATTATAATTTTTTGTTTTCTCAGCGTAATCCAAAATCTAAATTAATTGGTTTTGCTACAGATGATTCTTTTTATCAAGGAGACATATTAAATAAGGTGGGGGATTTGGACAAACCAGCTATATATTTAAGAAGTAATATAATAGAAACAGTATTAAAATCTATTAAT
>Ga0172381_10000345_pt1 | contig 56557 bp, 80 predicted proteins | sample Leawel6488metaG_FD_119754 | JGI IMG/M metagenome (GOLD analysis project Ga0172381, IMG submission 119754) | Leachate microbial communities from a municipal landfill in Southern Ontario, Canada - Leachate well 64-88 metaG | ecosystem: Engineered > Solid waste > Landfill > Unclassified | place... | reverse complement strand
GTCGGGGGGTGCGTTTCCAGAGAAAAAAACGGCGTGCAAGGACATGCATCCGTTGAATGCGTAGTTGCCGATGGACGTCACAGAATATAGTTTCACGGATGTCAGGTTGGCGCATGAATAAAAAGCCGAATCTGGAATCGATAAAATGTTGGCACCTCCGCTGACCGTAGTTATCGGCGTGCCATCAGGAGATGGAGCAAAAATAAAAGTATCGAACCCGGTCACGGGAAGACCGTCCAAAGTGTCCGGAAAAACCACATCCATTGATGAAAAACTGTAACCTGTCAACGTGATCTCTTTTCCGTCGCTTGTCCATGTCCAATTTGCCGCGCTCGCCGGGTTCTGCCACGCCGTCGAGATCACGTTAGACTGCGGCCCCGTAACCGTCACCGCGAATGCCGAGTTTGTGGCGTAAGAACCGTTTTGCGGCGGCGGGTTCGAGGGACTGTAGACGTACCCGAGAATGCTCTCGTGCAGCGCGTTCGTCGCGGAAGTCATCTCCCGGCGGCTCGGGGCGTTGGTCACGACCGTCACGCCGTATTTGCCGTAACGCCAATCCATCTCGTTTTCGTCCAGGGCAACGAGAAAGAAGGGAAACGCCGTCATGATCAGAATCGCGAATTTTCTATGCACCGTTCACCTCCCGCAGGATATCCGTGATCGTTCTGACCTGCTCGCGCAACGCCTCTTCGTTGGACGTTTCGGGATCGAAAGAGGACAGCGAAACGAATGCGGCGAGCTTTTCTTCCACAACGGTCAAGCGTGTTTGAAGATCCACTATCTGGTCGCTCAGAGAAGTCCCGGAGGTCCCGCCGGTCTCCCCGCCGCTGGCGATCGAATCATAGACGGCAAACAAACCCTGTCCCACGATGTACTGTTTGTTCAGATCCGCGCCGAAAACGGTGAGCGCGTAGTTATACGCGGAACCGACCGTGGCGGCGGCATCGCCGCCGATCTCGACCACCCACGCGCCGATCTGGCTGTCCCACGTTCCGGTCCAGAACAGGGTGTTGTCGGCGGTCGTTATCCAGATCTTCGGAGGGGGGGTCTCTTCGGAGTACTCGACGCCGTAAATGTGAAATCGGCAGCAGTAACCTCTTCCGACGCGCACGGCGGGAAGACGACCCAAAATCGTTTCCTGCCCGACGGTTATCCGGAAGACTTGGTTCATGGCGTTTTCCTTTCAAACACGGGGTCATGTTAACATCGCGGCGGCACCGTTTTCAACAACATGCTTGAAGTGCGGTCGGCACATATGGCAGAATCTGAGCGTCATTCAAAACTGCGAGGACCTCATGAATAAAGAAATAACCGTCACGATGGCGTCCATACCTTCGAGGAAAGAGGGAATGCTCGCCGTCGCGGCCGCGATGCTGCCCCAGTGCGACCGGCTTTGCCTATATCTGAACAACTACGGCGAAGTGCCGAAAGAACTGCCGAAGTCCAAAAAACTCGTGATCGTTCTGGCCGGAAACGGACGGAAACACCCGGACATGGGAAGTCAGGGAAAACATTTTTGGCTGGACACCTATCGGGACGGATATTACCTGACCGTCGACGACGACATCTTTTATCCGGACGACTATGCCGCCAAGATGGTGAAAGCGATCGAAAAATACAGCCGCAAAGCCATCGTCACGGTTCACGGAACGTCATACAGGCTGGACGCGGCAGGAAGGATACCCGGACACGATCTGGACCGGGCGTACAAAATTTACCACAACTACAGCAAGGGATGCCCCGAGGACATTTACGTTCACTGCTGCGGCAACGGATGCACCGGCTTCTGCCCGTCCGAAATCGGCATGACGCGCACGGTGACGCAGGGGCCGCTGCATTCCGGCGATGACGGAGACTGCGCCCTGTTCGCGCAGGCCAACCGCATTCCGATCGTGCGCATGGCCACCGCGGCGAACTGGCTCACCGCGAACGAAAAAATCTGGCCGATCGAAGCCCAGCACAAGAACGTGGACAAACTGAAGTTGCAGAACGCAAAGGCGCGGTCATGGAAAGAACGCTGGCGGCTGTTCCCCGGCCAGATCGCGCCGAACAAGTCAGATCCGCCGCCCACATCCGCACCGCTCGTCACGGTCAGCATGACAACGTGCAATACGCCCGCGGAACTGTTGCGCCGGGCGGTCATCAGCGTGCTCGCGCAAACCGAGCGCCGGTTGAATCTCGTGGTCGTGAACGACGCCGGAAGCAGGTCGTGCTGGGACGCGCTCGCGGACATCTCCGACGCAAGGCTCACCCGTCTCGACATGCCGGAGAACATCGGCACATACGCCTGCCATTCCGAAACACTTCGCCGCTGCAAAACCCTCTGGTGGTCGCCGCACGATTCCGACGATTACGTCCTGCCCGACCGCTATGCGTCAGTGCTGAAGGCGGCGGAACTGGCGGAAGGCGGCGCGGATGTCGTGCTGGGAGGCTACACCAATGTCGACATGGCGGGCAACGCGACGGTGCTTATGCCGCACAGGACCCCCATGCAGTCAAAGATCGCGGATCACATAAGTTATGTGTCGGTCTGGGCGGGCGGGCTCTGGAGAACCGCCTGGCTTCGCGACGCCGGGGGGATCAACGGGAATTTCCGCGTCAGTTATGACTCCGCGTTGCAGGCGGTGGCGCTTTCGTTCGCGCGGCTGTTTGTCGTTTTTGACGCGGGATACATCCGCCTGCGCCGCCCCGAATCGCTCACGCTGGACGCCGCGACGGGATTCTCTTCGGATTACCGCAGAAAGGTCTGCCGCCGGCTCGACGAACTGCTTTCACGGGCCGTTCTGGCCCCCGACATAAAAGCGGCCGGAAAAATCATGTCGAAAGGAGACATGCTGTGAAACTGATCGTGAATCTCATCTGCCAGAACTCCGAACCGGAATTGCCCGCGCTCCTGAAATCTCTGGAAAGCCGGGTCGACGGCCTTGTCGCCGTCGACGGGGGATCGGCCGACAAGACCGTCGGCATCCTAAAAAGCTGGGGCCGCGCGAACAAGATTCCCGTCACATGCAAAAAGAACGCGTGGCCGGACGATTTCGGCCTCCAGCGCAACCTGTGCCTCAACATCACGAGGGCCACGTACGGAATCGCCTCGCCCGCCAATGACATCTGGGTGCTGATGATCGACGCGGACGACACCCTCGCCGAGTTCGACCGCCCGTACATCGACAAGGCGACCGTTTCGGGCGTTGTCGGCCTCAAATGCAGAATGGACAACGGGAACGGCTTCTTCTTCGTCACCCAGTTGTTCCGGCTGACTCCCGACGCGATCTGGGAGAACCCGATCCACGAGTTCGTCACCCTCAGAGGCCAACAGGGATTGCCTCCTGTGGGAACGCTCACGATCAAACGGGGCCGTTCGGCGCTGCACGAACGAGATCCGGAACGCAACGTGCGCATCGGGCGCAGGTTCGTGCAGGCGTGCCCGCAGGATACGCGGGCCCGGTTCTATCTTGCCCGCGACCTGTTTGAATGCGAGACCGTTCCGCCGCATCTGAGACGCGCCGAGGCCGAGGGGCATCTCCGGGCCTATCTTGCCCTTCCCCAGACCTTTCAGACGCAGGACAGGTACGCCAGGCTGCTTCTGGCGCGTATCCTGTGCGACGGAGGGCGGACGGAAGAAGCGAGGGATCTCCTGCTCAGGTCTTTGGCCGCTGATCCGGACAACAAATCGGCCTACGAGGCGTTGGCGCGGATCAGCGGCGAGAAGGAAGCCGGCGTCTGGAACAGATTGGCCGCTTCGGCCGAGGGGACGTGCGTACTGCCGTACGGTTCACGGTTGCCAAACAAATGAGGTGTCAGCCATTCCGGAAATTTCAAAATATCCCGAAAGTTAGGGATCTTCAATTACGATTGCGGTCGTCGGCGCGGGACCTGCGGAATTTGGAGAAACGGACTTCGGATCGTAGGGGTACACAGACGATTCTCCAAATCTATTCGCGTAACCCCACGGCTCTTCGGCATCGCGTAACCCGTTAGTGTTGCGGTCAAGATAGGCGCAAACAAAATAGTTTCCGGGAATGAGTCCGATCAACGTATTGGTAGATCCGACCGCCATATTGGTGAGCGAACCTCCTCCGTCAAACGTAATGCGTGCCGACGGAAATCCGTTAAAGCCGGCGTTGTCGAACGCCTCCGCCGAAACGTTCCGGTTCTCCGACGCTCCGGCATATCCAATGATGCAGTTTATTTTCCCAAAAGAAGAAGGACGATTCACGGAAGGGACCTGCATTGAAAACATGTTCCATGCCGACCATGTGATCGGCGTGGTGGTCAGCGTGAACTTCGAGTTCAACGCGATCACGCGCCACACATAGGAACAGTTATTGGAGAATACGCACGCATTTGTAAATGTGTCCCCGACACAGATCGGAGCTGTCCAGACGCATTCTCCCGTAACCGGATCACTGACGGGCCGTTGCAAGGTGCCGGAACTCCAGACCGTAGGACCGTTTGTTGTCCCCTGCTTGATCTCGATCGCAAACGCGATGTAGCGGTCCGGCATGGTCCACTTGAAGGTCGGACGCGCCGAATAGACGTACGCGCCACCGACCGGCCAAGTGTTCGTCGCCTGAACGCGTTCTTCGGTACCCACGTCGAATCGATTGGTAAAGACGGCCACACGGGTGTTGTTGGTGATCAACGTGTTATTCCCGACATATACCTCGTAGACCAAAACCTCGCGAGCCGTAGCCGTCGAGGATTCCTTCAATCCCCAATCCAACCCGAAATCGCCCTGACCCAACCAGTCTCCCTCGTGGAGGCCGGTGCGCGGCGACCGGATGACCTTGTCCAAAACGAGATGATCCCACGTCGCGTCTCCGTCCACCGAAGACCTGTAGACGCGCACGCGTGTCTCCAGCGAAGCCGAAGCGCCGCTTCCATTTGCTCCGCCGCCCGAAAACACGTCTTCCGAACGTTTCCCGGACAGATCCATGCGCAAGTATCCGGGCGTGTAATCGGTGAGTTGAACGTTGATCCGGTTGTAGTCCCAACCGATGTCGTTGCCGAACGGCGTAGCCACGCCGCACGGCTCGCCGGCGTCCCACGCGCCATTGCCGCTCAGATCCAAGAACGCGAACACGTAGTTCGCTCCGCTATGGACATAACCGCTATTCGCCGTCTTCAGATAGACGGTCAAGGGCCACTTGTTCGTGTTCGTACTGGCGCAGATGAAAGTCGCATCCGGCGCACCGTTCATGTCAGATGAAGAATAGGTCTGAACCACGATCGAATTGCCACTCTGAGACCCGGTATAACGGAACACGGCCTCGATCGTCGGAACGGTACGGTGCGCCGCAACCATACGGTTTACCGACCACGTGGACAAACCGCCTCCGGCGTCCGTGTCATTGTCGTGGGTATCGATTCCAAAAACGGAATTAACGGCCTCCCACGAATCGTCCACGAAGTCGTGATCTGTATAGAGCCAGCGCAGGCAGGAGTTCGTGCCCTCCGGTCGCAGATAGGCATCCCAGACGACCGCGTTGACGCTATGCCCGTTTGTGGGGCACAGGCCGGCGATCGCGTTGGCGGCGTTGCTGTAGATGTTTCCGGCGATGCTGTAATACCCGGCCCTGTATTCGGCAAGATTGTTCAGACCGTCGCAGTCAGGGTCGCCATACGGACCGTCCACCCCGACCACGCTGTTCGTTCTCATGCCGAACGCGGACTCCCAAACATCGGGAAGACCGTCACCGTCGAAATCGGTCATGTCGGCCGCGTGAGCGATCAAGAAAGAACCAAGCAAAAACGCGATAAGAATCCTCATTTTAAACCTCCATCTGGATGTCGGGAATCCACCCGGTCCCGATAATTTCGTTGTCTTCGATGTACGTTCCCGGTAGACCAATTTGTTCGTTCGCCGCGAGCGACGTTGCCGTGATCCGGGCGATCCACGGAACGATGAGAAGCGTTCCCCAGCGCACCGCAGGCGTGTTGATCTTGATGGCGATCTCCGTCTCGGCGGCAACGGATGCGGGCAGTTTCTCCGCCCCGATCAGCGTGGCGGTCATCGTTCCCGCTGTTAGTGTGGTAACGCCCGTACAAAAACCGGGGAGGTCGAAGAACGGGGCGAGTTGCTGAAGCGTGACAATCTTGGAAGGAATCCAGTAGACGGCCAATCGGACATCCGCGCCGGAGACAGTCAAGGTCTCCGATCCGGCCCTGTGCGTCAGTCGCAGCAGCGTGGGAAGATAGTTGACCGGGAAAGCGCAATTGACCGCAAGCGGCGTGACGATCTGGACCAATTGCTGCTCAAACGGGGCCGTCGCGCCGACGATACGGCGGCAAAGCGAACAGGTCAACCCGAATTGCTTCTTCTGCCAATCGTGGAAAACCAACGTGTCTGTATTCGCGGCGGTCATGCCTGATTCAGCCAGTCTTGCGGCCAGATAGGCAATCGCGGCGGTGGCATCGATCGGCGTCGGATCGTTTTTCTGCGGAGAAGTCCCGAACGCCACGTTCTGCACGGCGATCTCTCGCGTCGCCTGCCCTGGCGTCGCGTCTGCTTCGGGTGAGATTACCTCGCCGTCCGCCACCAACGGATACGAGTCCTCCTGAATCGAGGACTGCGCGATCGTGGCGTTGTCGACAATTCCCGAAATCAGATCACTGGCATAGAAGTCGAAACCGGGCGTGACTATGCCGGAACCGTAGACCCAGCCGTTCGATATGCCGAGATAGTCCTCCATGGTGAGATAGAGATACAGACGGGTGCTCGCCCCGACGGTAATGTTGAGGCCGTCAAAAACAACCGTCTCCGCCGCTCCATAATACAAATCGTCGGCGGCGTTGAGAACTCGCGGCGCGCAACCGGCCTTAAAGAACCCGCCTGTTCCTTCCCGCACAGCGATCCAATCCGTCGACGGGGAATCTGTCGTGTTTGTCGTCTCCAGCGCGGCCCGGATACCTTTGGCGCAGAACGCGTCCGAACGGACGATAAAACGGATGCCCCGTAGTTCCAAGCCGTAGGCCGCTGCGGTAAAGGTGAAACGGTAGACCGCACCACCCATCGAGACCTTCTGATACGGCGTCGATCCGATACTCTCGCGATCGTGATAGACCTTGAACGCCTCGAAAGCCTCGATGTTCTGGACGATGCCTGTCCGTTCTTTTTCGATGAGTACAGGGACTTTCAGGGAAGTTCTGGCCACCCAGCCGGTCGTCTTCAACTCCGAGAACAACGTCTGTACGGTTGCCGAGACGACATATGTCGGCGCCGAGACAGAAGTCACGTTTTTGAGGAACTTGTCCCCTGTTCCATAGAGACGGTGAACTGCTGGCGGAGCGGCCTGCGCGATTGTATAGGCCGCACTCTCGTTGCCCGCACTGAAGGTCAAGACGAACGACCGTTCTATGCCGTCAAAGATGTCCTGCGGTGCAACGGTTACCGAAAAGGACGTGTCGTTGAGACGGGTGAACGAGACCTTATTTTCCGTATCTCCACAGGTCGCGCAACTTCCGGCCTCCTTTGCCACACAATCCAAAACGGTCGCGTTGGAAGGCATGGCGGCAGCCGAGACCGTGAATGTGGAACCTGACCACAGAACGGAACGGGCACTTTCGTTCAGGGTAAGCGGGCCGTACTTATAAGCGTTCGCCGCCTGCGTCACGGTGATGTAGAATGTCCGTCCGGCAATGGTAAGAGCCACGGAGTCCGAACGGGTTATCAGAGTCGTGTTCTCCAGCGCCGTGATCGTCAATGTGCCAGAAAGGATCGTTGCTGTTAACCAGTCAGGAGTTACAATCTCCACGGTCTCACCCGAAGGGATGCCGGTCACCGTCACGTCGTCGGTCGCTCCGGCGGTATAGGCAAGACTTACCGACGTGGGATTGAACGTCAACGCGGCCGTATTCGCCGCCTGCGTCACAAGCAGATAGAAGGGACGGGTATCGACAAAAACGGTCACGCTTCCCGTTCGCGCGACGGTGTCTTCGTTCAGCGCGGCGGTTACGGTCAATATCGTCGGCGCGGTCATCGTAGCTTCCAGCCATGTCGGCGCGATCAGTTCGATTGCTGCGCCCGAAGGGATGCCGGTCACCGTTACATCATCAGTCGCACCAGCGGTGTACGCAAGGTTCACGGAGGTCGGATCGAAGATCAGGGAAACGGTGTCCGCTGTCTGCGTAACAGTAACGTTGAGCGTTTGAAGTGTCCCCGCCGAAGTCGGCAGGCAACAGAACTGCACCTCGACGCTCCGCGCGCTTGCCGAGAACAGGTTGTTCAGCGCGGTCACAGAAAAGATGTTTCCCGCAAGCGTGATCGACAGCCAATTCGCGTAACCTGCGGGCATGGTATAATAGGCCATGTACGGCACGGTCGAGGTATCGGTCAGCATCGCGACGGCCTTCGTTTCACCCGCTATATCGAGCACGAGTGTCCCGTCGAGTTCAAGGTTAGATAAGATCATTTTGCCGTCCTCTCAAAAATCAATCCTTGTTGCATGGTTTCTCGCCGCCTTCGCCGCCTTCCTCCGACGCCCCGCCTTCGCCATCTCCGCCGCCCGCCCCGCCTTCGCTACCACCGCCCGCCCCGCCTTCGCCATCTCCGACCTCACAGGGATCGCCTGTTTCACCACCTTCTTCGACCGGTTCTTCTTCGTAAGGTTCAAACGCAAAGGTATCCGCACTGTGCAAGTTCAAAACTTCCTTCACCGAAAGCGTTCCCGATGAGGACACGTCCACATCTATTCGCCAAAGCGGAATAAGCAGTCCGCACTTTGTCTTTTCCGCGGTATCCTCTTTGGTCTCGTAAACGTCCTCATCCAGATCGGGTAGATCGAACGAAGATCCTGAATCACCGGTTGAGAGTGCATAGAACTTTTCCGCACTGACCGTACCTAGTTTCTTGAACTTCTTCATCGCGTCATCAGAATATACCACATTCTTGCCGCTCGCGAAAATGGTGATCGGGAAATCCGATCTGGGGACGACCGCAGCGGAAGCGGGAACGACGACGATTTCCGCCTCCATCTTCTGTTTGAAAGAAAGGGTTATCTCGTGCTCTGGTACCGTCTCGGGCGGAACAGCAGAAGTCTCTTCGGCGGTTGCCGTCCATAAGAAGGTGGTCTTTCGATTGAAAATAACACCCTTGTAAAGCGCCACAAGCAGTTTTGAATCTTTCAAGGGGTTTACCCACAACCCGAAAGACGCATTCTTGCCGTAATTCCAAACTGGCGTGTTCCCTATGATGTTCGGCGAACTCATTGTGTCACCTTACTCCCGAAGTTATCTTTCGTCGTGGCCCAGGTAAAATCATTGCTCGTCGGGAAAAACTCTTTCAAGAGAGAGTCGACAGAACTTGAAGATTTAACCATTGTGAATCCGCGCCAGATCCGATCGTCCGCCGTCTTCTTACCCTCCTTGGTCAGCCAAGCTTCTTTAAGCGTTCCGGACTTGTCATCGGTGATATTCTTCCCGCCATCTGCGGAAGCGGAATCGAGTTCTCTATACCCTCGGTTTGCGAGCCATACAGCAAACCCTTCGGGACGGAATGTAAACGCCGCCGAAACCTCTATATAGCGCATCGGTTTATTGACAATAATGATCTGCCCGGTCCTGTTGACAGCTACCTTGTTGGCGGTTGTTCCGGAATATCCGTAAAAGAGTTCTCCATAGGTCTTGTTCAACGGATGTTTGGTTTTCGGCAACCAAGCGATAGGCATCTTGTATAATTTTGGCGAAACCTGCATCATAGTCGGCGAAAGCGTCCCTGCGGGAAAAACAAGGATCGCGCCTTCTATTGAAAGGGCGATCTTCTCGGCATTCACCGTTCCCTGCAAAGACGAAAGGTCCACAGGTCCGCCGCCGCGAAGAAAGGATTTTGATATCCTCAGTGTCCCGTTCACTTTCGAAAATGATGGCGGAGACGCGAAGGGATCTTTCGCATAATTCTCAACCGCGACCATTCCCCCGCTTGCAAGGCCTTTTTTCCGAAGACTCTCGTTATCATACGTTTGTGCCCCGTCCAAATCTTCTACCGGATAGGCAAAACCGAGTGCCATTCCTTCCGTCGTTTGAGAATCAAAGGTCACTTCGGCGGGCATCTGCCACGGGGGAAGTTCGTCGGAACGACTGGCTTTCGGAACCTCGTCATCCGCGACAGCGGATGTGGTCGTCTCTTTGATGTTGCAGGTGACAATAAACACATCAATCGTCTTGTCGGTCGTCTGGGCGATGTCCACGGTATCGACAACCGAGAAAGATGTAGAGCCGAAACTGATCTGCGCGCCAGGAACCGGAATCATGCTGACTCCGCCGACGATCAGCGTGCGCAAGGCCTTTATTATCATGGTCGTCAGCGCCGTGTCAAATGTCTTTAATGGATTCGTCGTCGCGTCGTAGTCGGTTACATCCTCGACCAGGAACGTCAACGTGTAGCGTTCGTATGAAGTATTGAGAACGGCGATCGTACGGGTGGAGGACGGCTGTTTGCGGATGCGAAAGATAAATGTCCCACTCTTCGCTCCGTCCGTCACCGTCACGGAATAATCCACAACGGGAAGTTCCGTCTTCGTCATCGTTGCCCAACTGTCACTAGGTCTGGTGGTGCTCATTGCCCGTCTACTCCAGGAAATCCGACGGTGTCGAGATCGAGATTCTCAATGGCCTCCACGATCGGTCTTGTCGCATTGGTGATCGTGTCGCCAAGAATCCGCGTGAACTCGTCCTGTTTCTGTTTGTTGTTCGTTTCTGTAGCCACAATCGCATCGATGATGGCTTTTAATTGCGGCGAGAGAATCTGAACAATCGGATCTGTGTCCTTGCGTTCAAGAGTCGCATTATAACCTTCCTTGGTCCCGTACTGCAAAGCCTGGGTGAAAGGGGCCTTCGACTGCGAGAAAGTCTGCGTCCAGTCCGTGTAGTCTAAGTTGCGGATCTTCGCCAGAATAGAGGCCGTAAGTTCCGGATCCATGTTCTTCGCGTCAAGGTTCGCGTTCTTGATGATCGTGGCATCCGACAGCCAACCCGGTTTGCCGAGATTGGGCCCCTGCCGGGCGAGGAAGTCCATTCCGGAAAGCCGATCATTCCACTGCATCACGTCTCTGTACGGCTTTTCCTCTACCTTGGCATTCCGTTTCCCGAGTTTTCCGTTCATGCGGTCGATCTCAACTTGGAGATCCTCGTTGTTATAGCGGTCGGTGTTGTATTGCGAGGCGTATTTTCCGTATCCCTCGTAATACTTCCGAACCCACTTGGCACTAGGCTCCGGCTGGAAAGGCTGTCGCTGGTGCGCCTCAAGGCCCATCATTGTTTCCATGCCACTTGTAAAACCAAGATACGGACGGATGTTCGTGTCCTGAAGCGAACGGATGCCCGCGAGTTCGGTTTCGGAAGAAGCGAGCGCGTCGGTCTTTTGCTTGGCTATGTCTGCGGCCCCGCCTAGCGTCTTTATGGAGTCCAGCATCAGATCGGCCCATTTCTGCGGCTGAGTCGTCTGAAAATTCTCATCGCTGAGCTGTTTCCAAACCTTATCTCCGAACTGTGTGCGGACACCGGTCTGGAACGTGTCGCTTTTCATGAGCGAGTCCACATTGCCCATCTTGTTCGCGGCCAGATACTTTCTGTTCGACGTGGATAGGCGATTCCAGACATAGTCTCCGAATACACCTTCAGAGGATTTTGCATTTCCGTTCCATATCCTGCTGAACTGATCCGCTCCCCACGATTCGTTGTAGTTCTCCCCTGCGCCCCACTTGCTTGGAGAGTTTGCGGCAATGGATCCGAGCGCAGGCAGAGACTGCCATACGTTCCTCAAAAAGCGCATCGCTCCGGAACCGCTTCTGGCACCAAGAGTCTCTCTTTCAGTGAACGACGCCTCTTCGTCGGCGTTGATCGGCATATCCCAGTTTCTGGCATTGAATGCCTTCAAGAACAAAGAAGAAGCTACAGTCCCCGGCAAGGCACGTCGCCCAAAAGACAATCCCTTCTTTGCCTTGTCGACAAACTGTCCGGGATTCAAGCCAGAATACCATGAGCCGACTCTGTCGGCGAGATTCGCGCCGACCTTCATCCCTGCCATGGAGAGAACAATCGGAAGTATTCCGTTTCCGTTTTCGCCCTCTAGGTTGCTTCCGGTCATAGAGCCTATCGCCATGCCGACGCCGCTCCCTACGGAATTTCCGACGCCGGAGAACAGACCTCGCGCGTTCGGGCTATAGCCGTAACCCGTCCTCGACTGGGTTCCGTACGGAGCGAATCCTCTTGGTATAGCGGTTGGTGAGCCGCCCATCTCAGAGGCTGGGATATAACCTGGCAACGAAGTGCTGTACAGTTGACGAATACGCCATTCGTTGGCGCTCATCGGGCCTTGCGGGACGCCTCTATTCAGATAAGCGGAAGCCGCAGGAGAAAGTGAACCATAACCGCCTGTGAAATTGCCAGCGTCATCTTGATAAACGCTTTCGCCACGTTTATAGGCTGCCCAACGGATGCGTTGCTCAAGCGTAGGGCCGTATTTGCTTGAAGACACAGGAATTCCGCCCGACGTTATCGGCGCATAACGGTTGCGCAAAGCCTCCATTCGCATTTCCTCGACAATGCCATATTTTGGCTGTCTTGCAAGCCAGCCAAGCGCAGAGAGAGAACTTGGGGCAGAAGATCCGCTTATCGAACTTGTGTTCTGCCATATAGGAGATGCTTGCGGCGTCAGATAACGTGAATACGGCCGACCAGCCGCAGCAACTTGTCTCCGAGTAAGACGGGCGATCTGCGCCTCATCTTGACTGAGTCTTGTGAATGTCGGCATTGTGGAGGTTCCGGCGAGTGCCGAACGTGCGACCGACGAAGCGCCTATCGTTGTTCCGCCTATCACCCCACCGGCTGAAACCTTCCCAACATTGCCCAAGATACCACCGCGGAAACCAAAGAGGTTGAGCGAGAGCCGCAGTCCCGCCAATGCACCTATGAGGAGCATAAAGGACTTGACACTGTCGGGGAGCATTTGCGCCGCGCCGTTGAGCATCTCCAGCATATTGACGAACTGGCCAATCAACGGGATCGTGGCCTGCATGAACTGCTGGGACGTGATCTGCCATTCCGAACGCAAACGGTCACGGGTATAGTCATAGGTGCCCCGCATCTTCTCGCCATACCGCCCGGTCGTGCCTGCGGCATTGCCGTACGAGATTTCCTGATACGCCTGATTGAGTTTCTCGCCACCGCCGCGCATAGCAGCAGTTATAACCATCAGATCCTTGGCACCATATCCTAATTTGTTCAGTTCATTCGACTCGCCGCCGCGAGTGATGCTCGACAACGTGTTCAGATATTTGATGCCGCCCTGATCCAAAGCATTTTCGATCGCGTTCGGACCTGTAAATCCTACGCCGCGCAACGCCTGCCGAAGCGGATCACCCCGTTTCGTGTTGTTGAGTTGCAATGTCCGCTCAATGATGCGGCGCGTGCCGGTAGCGGTCATACTCGGGGAAATGCCGGCGAGAGATGCCGTGGACATGACCGTCAGCAACTGCCGGAGCGTCTCTTCGCCGCTTTGCTTGCCCGCGTATTGGTTGCCCCATACGGTCGCCGGTTTGCCGAGCGCCTCGGCCATCTGGTCCAACTCCCAGCGGCCCACGTCGCGTCCCTTCAGCAGAATGTCGTTCATCCTGTTGCTGGTTACGGAATTCATACCGATGCCGAGCGCCTGCCGGATGCCCGACTGAAGATCGACCGCCTTCTTGACGTTGATCTCCTTGCCCGACGCGCGGCTCAGCACCGCGCCACTCGTCGCCATGGCACGCATCTCGGCTGGACTCTGGAAACCCGCCTGCGCCGCCGTGTACATGCCCTGCATGATGTCCGTGCGCGAGACACCCTGATACACGGAAAGGGATGCCATTGACTCGGCCAAGGCCGATACGGATGCGGCCGTGAGATCCGCGACGGTCCCGATGCGGCCGAGGATGTTGGAATACTCCTCCATGCCCTTCGACATGGAGGACATGATCCGTTCAAGGCCGTAGAGAAGCGTGGTGGTGGCGAAGATGCCGCGATTGAAACCCGCGAACGAGATTGTCGACATGCCCTGCTGGAACGACCGCGTCGCTCCCGCCGCCTGATTCAGTCCGGCAACGTACGGCGCGGTGTCCAGATACATGCTGGCGCTAAGTGTTCCGACGTTCGGCATCGCTGCATCCTACCTTCCGAGTCTTTCGTGGATGTACAGTCCGAACCGGTTCGGGCTGCGTCCGGCCCTGTAATCCGCCAAAGCCTGTTCGTACCTTTTCGTATAGAACCGAGAGAGATGGGTGGCCTCGTCGGCGGTTCCGGGTTTTCCCTTCGGCAGATTGACGGACGGTGTCTTTTTTCCCGCGACGAAAAATTCCTTGCTCAGTTTGTCAAACGGAAACATCGAGTCCGCGAACTTCGGTCTGTGATGCTTGTCCGCCATAATCGACCGGACAGTATGCACCAGCCAGCCATTCATAAACATGTCACGGCCCCTTGCGCTGAAAGGACTGTTCAGAAAAACACCCCATTCGCACAAGTCGGCCGTCGTCAATGTGTCGCGGAGTCGATCAACATTCGCTTCGCCGACCGCCTCCGCAACCTGATAAAGCGTCACCAGCGACGGATCACTTCTGAAATCGGGCCTCGGCGGCCGCCGACCCCGCTTCCGCATTCACGCCCGTGCGGAACTTGGAATACGCGCGGAAGAAGTTCTCGGCATACACATTGTTCAGCAGGGTATAAACGTCGTCGTCGGCCTCGAACAACGGATGGTCGCTTTCGTCGAGCAGCACATACTTCATGATCTCGGCGGTCAGCCTCCGGAACGCCTTGGCCGAGTTCTGATTGTACGCGGCGAGTTCCTCGGCATAAGAGAGAAGCGCGTCCTCGCTCGCGTCCGCCGCAGGTTGCTTGGGCGCCTTCAACGTCAGATCCTGGTTGTCCCTGACGATCTTGTCGAGTTCTTCCTCCATGCCGATCGTCAACTTCTTGAAATAAAACATCTCTCCGCCCATGGAGATCCGTTCCGCCTTCGTGTTGCTCTTGCGCAGAGTCGCAATGCCCTTGCTGACAGTACCTTCGTTCATCTTGTCTCCTTTTTTGTTCACCCGCCGTTAAGCAGTCGCGCCCGTCTCGCCGTTCTCGCTCATGGTCGGCCCCGCCACTTCATTGTCCGTCGGCGTGTAATCGCCGAATACAGGCCCCATCTCGGATTTGTCATCTGGAGCCGTGTTGGTGACGGTCAGGACGAGATTGGCCGTCATGCGGTCGCCGTCTTTGATCTCCGGTCCGCTGACGTTCAAAATCGCCACGCGCCACTGCGAGAACCATCCCTGATTCGGGATCTCGATGCGGGCCGTCGCCTTCGCTCCGATTAGTCCGGCCAGCATCGCATAGGTTTCCCCGGCGCACTCGATCGAACCGGAAATCTGGTCGCCGTCGATGATGCGGGACACGCCCATCGTCGCCCATTTCTTCTGCGCGAGCAGCATGGTCGAATAGGCGTTCGCCTTCAGACTTGGCAGCGAGAAATCCGTGAAATCAAGCACAAGCGGGTCAGAAATCCCCGCGACCACAAGGTCAAGAGAAAGCAACAGTTTGGAACCGCCGGGTTCGTTCGTGTCGCGGGTCGCGGAACCGACCTGTTTGGAGGTCATCGTCGCCCAGCCGGCAGGAAGATCTGTGTCGTAAGGCATAATGTTACTCCTTCACAATGAAGTCGGGGAACGACTTCTGCGCAACTTGTTTTGAACCCGTCAGAAGAACCTGCCGCCCGGCAGCGTTGATGCAGCGCCACGAATCAAGATTCGGACAATAGACGATTGAACCGCGAGGCTTTCCGTCTACCTTTTCCGTCACCCTTTCGACTGCGGGAGTCGAATCCGTCTGTTTTTTGTATGCCATAGAAAACCTCCATTAATAACGCGCCAATGATAACCCGCGCATCCCGTCTGTTCAACAACATCCGTCGAATCCAAACTATAGAAAATCACACGACAATTCCTGTCACTGCGGTGTAATCGCTGTCCTGCGCCGACATCGGCCTCCACATGATCCGCAGAGTCGCCTCATAGAGATCCTGACCCGCCGCCGTGCGTCCGGGACGGCGAGGCCTGCCGAGCAGGGCGACATGCAGAATGCGATACCAGACACCGTCCTCTTCGCACAGCACCGGTTCTGAACGCACGGAACAAAGAAAGTTTACATGCTTTCGCAAGAGACCCATCGCGATCACAGTGCTGCCGCCCGACGCCGAAACGATCAGCCGGTCGATATACCATGCGGGCGTGCCGGCGAGCGTGCGTACGTTGCCGCCGTCCATACCCGCATCATCGGAGTCGAAATACACGACGAGATTCTTGTTCTCCTTCTTCGCGGGATCTACAACCGCGTTGGCGAACAGATCCACGCCAAAAGTTCCCTTCCCGTATTTCGCCGAAAATTTCGACAGCGTCAATGCCACGCTGGGCATCGCCCGATCGCCTCTTGTAACGAACATAATCGCCTCCGTTATCTCGGGAACCGAAAATCAAACTGTTTTCCGCCGGAACGTGTGCTCGATATCCCGGCTGAGTTCATCGCGGCAGTGATCGCCGTACCGTAGTCATTCAGAAGTCCGTTCAAAGCGCCCTTTTCTTTCGCGAACGCGACCTCAATCCATCTGTAGGTCTCACGGTCATCCTTCTTACCTGTTCCGTATTCCGCGTTATATGCCGCGCCGTGCCGTTTTGTCTCGTCAAAATAGACCAGTTTTGCGTACGCCGTATTGTACGAGATTGAAACCCCGTACATTTGGTCCGAAGGATATGCCTCGCCGCCCGCCAGGTCAACGAAATCCCCGGCGGTCTGTTCCACATTCGTTTCCCCGCTCATGTAGAGTCGTCCGGTATCCTTCGGCACATAAGGTTCCACGATATCGAGCATCTTGCGCCCGATCATGTCGGCCGCGCCGATAACGGCCGCGCGAATGGCCGCCGGATATTTCTGAACAAGATTGGCGAGCACCTGTTCCGTATCAATGCGGAAGAAAATACCTCCGGCACCGCCTTTTGTGAATCTGTTCGGGCCGACGGTTTCCGAAGTGGTGAACAGAGAACCCCGACGCGAACCGCGTTGCAGCGCACCGGATACGCTCGAAAGTGTCTGGTTGCCTATTGCGCTTGCGGCAAACGGCGCGGCTGCGCCAAGATTTCTGACTGGATACTTTTCCTCTCTGCTGAATGATGCCATTCCGGCGCGTTTTCCCGCAGTGCCCGGACGCAGGTTTTTAGGCAACGTCGCGTACAGCGAATGCGCGGTCAGTCTGGCGGCGAGCATCTTTGTTGGCACTTTTCCGAAGTCTGAAAAACCGCGTATCTTGGCCGCGAAATTGCTTGCCTGTTTTGCCCTGAATGCAATCCGGCTCTTCTCTGACTGCGCAAAAAACTGTCTGGATCGCGCGGTCCGTTTCTTGAATGCCAGACCGCGAACGATTTGTTTTTCGCGAAATTTTCCCATCGCCTTCATTTCGTTTTTCAAACGCTTGATCGTCTGCCGTTGCTCTTTGTTATTCCGATATGAAAGTCTGGAATATGAGGTGCTGCGGACAATTTTATTTCTGTCAACATACTGGTAGGCACCGAGTGGCCGTCGTTTGTTGTATTCTGTTCCTGGTTCCTGACGAACCGACATTCGTCTGACGACAACCTTTTTGCGTTTCGCGATCGCCGCTTGAGATTTTTTCCATCCGTTCTTTTCGATTTTTGTGCGGACATCTTTCTTGAGTTGCAGATCTTTCGTCAGATTGCTTCCAAGTCCGCTTGCCCGAAGTTTGGCGAGTTCGCGGGCCACCTGTTCTTTTTCGCGAAGTTTTTGAATCCGTGACGATTCTTCCGCAAGACCAAGTTCTTTACGCCGTTCCTGCTGAAGCGTTTTATCACTTGTTTTGACCGTTACGACACGGAGTTTGTCCATGCCGGGACGTTCCATCAGCGGGATAACCTTTTCGACATGAAAAGCGCTCCACCGGGGCTCTGCGGATTTCTCCGCAGATGCCGCGGGTTTCTGGTCGCGTCGTTTTGCGTTTCCTCTTGCCATAGAATGCCTACAGGACACTCGCGATGAAGGCCATATTGCTCAACGTTGCCACACTTGCTCCGGGCATCACGTATTCCGACACGGAACGGATTTTATAGGTTCCCTCTATCTGATCCGGTGGAAGCATGGAAATTCCGTCAGTCTCCAGATCCGCCAATGTTTTGTCCCAGCAGACATAACCTTCTACCATCGGTCTCGTCAGATAGAACAAAACCATGTTCTCGCGCAAACTGCCGCCGGCAAACACAACATCCGATGGACTGCCATCGCCCATCTGCGCATTCCCGATATAGGCACCCTTGACGATCACGGGCATTTCATGTGTTACACCAGAACCGGAAATGATCGGTTGCCAGTATAAAAGTTTCTGTTTTGCAAACGATTTCGCGATGTTTCCGCCCATGCCGTCCTCCTAACGGATAAGATATCCCGACAGACGATCCGTCTCGTCCTCAAGAATCTGCGCTAACGTTTCGTTCGCCCAACCGGCATCGTTTTCATCGGATGTTCCGGCGAGTTCGACCCCGTCGGCCAAGGACTCGATTATTTTGCAATCGGGAATCATATCCATGATTCCGATTTCGGAAGACAATCTCAGCAGCCAGTGTTCCGCCTCCGATCTACCGTAACAGATCGGATGAAACAAATATCCGAGCCGGTCCACCAGTTTCCGGGTCACGACGGGATAAAAACCTTCGTCGATAAAGATGCCGACACGCATGATCTGAATCGACGAACCCAACCATTTGCGCAAGACCTCCGCCATACCGGGTTCCCCGTTCGGCATCGGAAGATGCGTGCTGTCGATAACGCAGAGACAGTCCGCATTGATGATCGGCGCCACACGGTTGATCATCCCGGCATAAGGAGTTCCGTCAAAGACGAAATAACCGCAGTTCAAACCTTTTTCACGGACATTTTCCGCAATGGTTTTGTATGTCAAAAGATTCGGATCTTCCAGATCGAGTAGAAGAACGAACGCGCAATCCTTGAATTTACCGGACGACAGCGCCGCAGAAAGCATGTCAGACGTGAGCAAAGGCGTTTTATATGCCGGGACCAGAAACGCGACAACAGGTCGACTCACTGTCTTCCCGTCAACGTCCTCAGTTGTCACCGTGTCGTTCATGTTGTCCTCAATCCCAAACGGTCAGAATCCCGGAACCAAGACTCCTCATTGAGACCGGCCGTTTGTTGGTGGAAAGCTCCAGCGTCGGATCTAATGCGATCGCGGTCTGTCCGTAACGGGTGTTCCGCAGGTCGAGATCAATCTTGACGACATATCCGCGCGAAAGCGGACCCAGTGTCTCGCGTGCGGTCGCGGGATACGTGCAGGCGGCAAAATGCGCGGCCAGATACTGTTCAATCTTCTTCAACAAAGTGGCCGGAAGTCCATAACCGTCAAGTTTGGAGTACAGGAAGACGTGCGCCGTTTGAATGAAGTCGGCCGTCTCGGTGACGGGTGTGTCCTCGTCTATCTCTTTGCAGATCGCGAGAACCTCCTCCCGCGTCACCAACGGTATCGTTTCGCTCAATGTCCGCGCAGCTTCACTGTACTCGTAAGTCATGACGTTGCCCTTTTATTTCGAGATCTTCGGTTTGCGGCCACGTTTTGCGCCCGAAGGATTCTTGACAAGATCCTTTTTGCCGACAGGTGCGTTCAGATCGTCCAGGGGCAGCGCAGGACTCGCGCCAGCGAGCTTCGGGATTGCGGATGACAGAATGACGGCCGCGACTTCACCGGACGCGCCTGTGCCGCCCGGAAGCCGCGCAACAGGGACGGCCACCTTCTCAAAACGAACATCTCCGGAACCTTTTGCCTCTTCCGCGATTTCTTCAAAAGTTTTGATTTTTTCTTTTACAACTTTTTCAAAAAACCGTTCCCGGCCTTCCGTTTCGGCAAACTTCTCATCCGCGAGTTCGATCGTGTCGCCTTTGCGAAGGATTCTTTCACCGATGCTGTGGATGCCCGATGTGACTCTGTACTTGCTCATCTTTCTCTCCTTTTTATGACAAAAGCCGTCCGCCCGATCTTCGGACGGACGGCTTTCCCGTAGAAGCTAAACTCGGTCGCTTAACCTTGGGCGACCGCGGTCAACTTCGCGACGCCGTAGTTTCCCGCGATGTTCTTCTTGAACAACGGGCAGATACCTTCGGCCACGCGATGCTTCGTCGCGATAGAACCCTTGAGATCGATGGTGAACGACTGCATGGGCAGATAGTTCAGCACACGGAAGTACTGCGGACTGAGCGAGACGAGATACGCCTCGCCTGTGGTCGGAGTCCCGCCGCCCTTGAGTTCATCCATCTGTTCGACCAGTCTGATCTCGCTGATGCCGAGCACGTTCGGAATGTTCGCGGAGGGGCGCTCAAGAATCTTCATCCAAAGACTCTTCTCGTCATTGGTCACGCTGTTGGTCGAATAGACCTCGGCCAGACGATGACGGAACGATTTCGCAACCAACAGGGCAAACGGACCGGGGATCTTGGCAACGTCCATCAACTGGACCATCGCCTTGACATCGCCGTAGATCTGCGCGGTCGTGGCGGTCAGCCAGTTGGCAGTCTGGGCGCGCGTCAATGTCGTCGGCACATCGCGGAAGCCGTAAACGGTCACGCCATGATGCGTGAGTCCGTTCCAACCGTTGATTTGGCGAAGATCGTTTCCGTTCGCGATCGCATCGGCTGCGGCACTCGCTTTCGTCGCGGCCACATCGAACCCGGCAGCCATGGAGGCGCTGGGATCGCTGCGGATGCTCGTCTGCCAGTCGGCGAACTCGATTGGGAGCGGAACGCCGTCCTGTTCGGTCGTGATCGTCGTGCCCGGCGCATCGTCTTCGAGATTCATGGTCGTCTTGGAGATACCCTCACCGGTCCGACGATTGTACCAATAGGTCATCCTCGACAAACCGTCAAAGGTATCCACACAACCCGTCAGGCCGCGCATCCACGTCGTGAGGCGATCGACGCCGTTCCGAACCTCGGTGATAACCGAGTCGACTTTCTTGAATTCCTGCAAGGTCAGCGCGGCGCTCGCGTCGATCCCGGACTCCGAGACCACCCTGTCCTCGTAAATCGTTTTGCCGGCGTCATCGACCCGACCGGTGGGCAACGTGAGGTAAACTTTTCCGTCACCTTTCGTGAAGTACCGACGACCCACCGCTCTATCCAGTGTCATACCGTTATTCATAATATTGCATCCCTTTCTTGTGCCTGACGTTACAGAACGCGGGCAAGAATACGCAACGCGTCGCCAGTGGAACCTGCCGTCGCGGTTTCGATCGCGCTGAACATCGGATCGGCATCGCCTGTTGCACCCGTCACCTTGACCACCTTGCCGGAAGCGGCAGGACCGAGTTTGTCGCCTGAAGCGATCACGGCGGCGGCGTTAAGAATAACCGTCACCTCCTCGCCGGCTTTCAGTACATGTCCGCGGCCCCAGGAAGCGGAGGGGATCGCGGTTACGATATCCGTCAGTACCAGATCTTCCTGCTCCATCAGGATCAGGACGCCTTTGGTGTTTCCCGCACCGTTGAGCGAGAGATCGGCTCCGTCGGATTGCGCGTGATAACTGTTGCCGGCCGCGAAAGCGTCCGACGCCGTCAGAAGCGATCCCGGTTGTGCGGAAGCGCCAAGTTTACCCTCAATGCGGCGGATTTCGCCGAGGGGGACGGGAACGACGTTCTTGAATCTGCTCATGGTTGTGTTCCTTCTTGTTACATTTCGGGGGGAGGAAGACTCCCGCCCGTCCCCTTCGCCTTGAGGTCTGGGGCGATCAGTGAATTGTCGGGTTGAAGAACTGCATCACTCTCCGACGGTTTCGTGGACAGTTTTGCCATTTTGGCAAGTGTCGCGATATCGAACTTCGCGAGTTCTTCATCGGCAAATTCGTTAGCCTTGGACGCCTTGATCGCAACGATATACTCGTCGCGTACCGGTTGATAATTCTGTTTCGCGAAGGCGACCATGTCCTCGGTCATTCCCGCCAGCAGAATGCTCTCCTTCGCCTTGACATCGGCGTCGGCTTTCACTTTGGCTTCCGCTTCGAGTTTGGCCTTGGCATCGGCGGCTACCTTCGCCTTCTCGGCGTCTTCGGCATCCTGTTTTGCCTTGGCATCGGAGTCGGCCTTCGCCTTGGCTTCCGCTTCAAGTTTCAGTTCTGCTTCTGTCTTCATGTTTGACTCCTGTTCAGTCAGTGTTTCTGCCGAATCCCATTCGACGGCGGCAATGTTAAGAGAATCGGTCGTATATTTCAACAACATCGCAACACCGTCCTCTTTTGCGACCCTCAGTGTTCCGTCGGCATGTACAGAAACTTCGCACGTCTCGCCATACCGTTCACGCGCAAGCGCCTGAATATATCCTTCGAACGAGGACGAGGCGGCAAAGAGATCGCGTTCAGAAAGTTTGTCGGAATCATGCTTCGCTTTCGCCTTGTTCCAAGCGTCATCCCGTGAAGAACTTTCTGCTGTGTCGGTTTTGGACACATGGGCAATCAGTTCCTGTGGAGGATTCGCGATTTCGTCCGCCAGTTTTGCAGCAATGGCTTCCTTGGCGGAAAACCATTTGACTCGTCCGGCCGCGAACCATTCGGGATCGGCCTTGGCACCGCGTGATACAATGGCATTTATAATATCGTCCTCCATCTTCCCGAGAAGATCCGCCGTATCCTGCAACTGGGTCTTGCTGCCCATCGTATACGTCCAAGGAGCATGAAACATTAGTTTGGCGTTGTCGGCCATGTAGATCTTTGCGCCTTTTACGCCGCTCGTGATGTAAGAGGCGATCGACGCGGCCATCGCCGACACATAGATCGTGACGTTCCGTCCGGCCCCGACGGCAGAATTAAGCGCATTCAGAATCTCAAAACCTGCGAAGACACTTCCACCGGGCGAATTGATGTAGACCTCGATGTCGCCAGAGGAACCGAGTTCGGCCATAACGGAGTCCGAACCCGTGTACCGTCCGAACCATCCGTTTCCGCTGCGGCCCGAAACCACCGAGCCGACGATGCTCACATAACGTTTACCGTTTTTCTTTTCGCTCATGACGATTCTCTCTTTCTTTTATCTCGCGCATCTGGGAGACCGCGGTTTCCATTTCATGCAGGTTTATGCCGAACGAAGAAACCGCATCGTCTCTCTCTTCAGTCTTCGACTCAATTTCCTCTATCCGGCGTTCGAGATTTTTGGTCGTTGAGGTGCCTGTGTCGGACGAGGCGGTTGTCGAGGACGTTTTCGCTTTCTGGCCGAGTTCTATTATCGCGTCCCATTTCGTGAGATCTGCCTTCTCGGAAATATCGTCGGCCTCGGTTTCGCTATACCCGCAGGCGTAAAGCAGATAGACGCGGAACGGAATGACTTTCGTGAGTCCCGATTCCGCGTACGACAACCATGCCGCCGTCATGTTGCGCGCAGCGTCCGCGCGTTCGTTCAACGCGATGCTCTGCACGCGCGGCCAACCGACGTTGAACGTTTCTCCTGCCGGCACGGGAATCACGCCGGCGTCGATGCAGCGCTGCACCACGGGCGACACAACTTTCGGACCGACAAACATCTCGCGGCGATTGGTGACACGTTCCATCCAGTTCAATGTATCCTGCTGCGAAGCGAGTTTCGCGGCCTCTGCGCCGGTCAGAAAACGACGCGGAATGCCCGTGGCGATGGAGATCATCGTGATCTGCAAATCGAAATGCTCTTTCGGAGACACGATCGCCGGATATAAAAGTTTTGAGGTGGCGCCTTCAAAAATCAGAGCCCGCGCCAATCCGTCAAAATACTTTTTGGTATCCTCTTGCATCCGCGCATAAGCCTCATCGGACAGACTGGCTGTGGGATCGGTCTCGATCGACAGGCCGCTGAATGCACCGAGCCAGTACACCTCTGCCGACGCGCCGGCGAGTTTCGTGATGTCGAGCAACTGATTGTAACATTTCTGGATTCTCGATGTGCCGTAAGCCAACCCGCTCGACTCCTTGAAATGCACGCATCTTGACGCATGGATGCTTTTCTGCGCGGCGATCTGCGAAGAGAAATTCAGATCGATATTGGAGACAAACTCCTTTGTTTTGTAAAGCAGCACATCTCCGTAGGTTGGAGAAGTTTCGGCATCATCCCGTTTCTCGATTTCGAACTGTCCGTTATGCAAAATCTTGATCCATGATATTTTCATGTCCTTTTTATATTTTACCGGTGCGTTTAATTTTAGACCGTCCGCAAAACCGAAGATGAGAAGAGATTCGCCGCCGATGCCGCCCAGCACATCGAGTTGTTTCATCGAGGCGAGCAACGACTGCGAAACACCGTCCTGCATTTTATACTGCGTCGTAAACAGAGTGGCGACCGATTTTGAAAATCGAGAAGTAGATCCCCTGGAATCGGTGACAAACGGAATAACGCTCCACGAGTAATCGGGAAAAGTCTCGATCACACGCGCCGCAATGTTGTTTCGCGCGTACATCCGATAATACTGATCGAACGTGATGTGTTCGGGATAAAGGCAATTGCGCCACACGCGTTCCATCGCTTGGTCACAATAAACCGAGAACACTCCCGGACGGGCATCGCGGAGTTCAAACGCTTGGCATTTGACATCGACAGGTTTTTCCGAATTCGGAGTTTTCGCGGACAAACTGTCGATTTTTTGTTCTTTTTTTGTCATATTTCACCAAAATTCGATTGAATGTTACGATAGATGATCCGATATTGCAACAACATCGGAAACACCAACACCGTTCTTCGGTCTGAAAAAGATGCACTGAAAAGTACATCCGCCGTTAGTTCCTCGGCGAATACACACTTCGCAACTGTAAGTGCCCTGCAAAATGAGTTGCTTGCAGACCTCTTCCGGCCCTTCCATTGAGGTTTTGAACGCGCAACGGTTTGCCCTAGCGCATTGTTCGCAGGTGTGCGCGAACAAAAGGTCGCGTCTCTCATATTCCGGGTTTCGTTTTCTCATACGACACCTATTATCCTTACCTCTTTGTTTTTCGCACCCATGCATTCGGTCACACCCCAGATTAACCATTGACCGGATAACCAATTTCTGATATCGTTGTTCTTGTCGACCAAACCCACAAAAGGAACTGCAAAATGGCAAACATGAGAGAACTCTGGAAATCGCAAACTTTTCGCGAAAAGATGAGTGAAGGATCGCGCAAACGGTGGCAAGATCCGGAAGCACGAAAACGTATGGTGGCCGGTATAAGCAGGGCACGCAGAGCTAAAGAATGGACGACGGAGGAACGCGCGGCCATGTCCGAACGTTGCAAAAAGATTGCGAATGACCCAGAAATTTCGGCTCGCAGACAAGCGGCTTTCAAAAAAACGTGCCAGACCGACGAGCACAAAGAAAAAGCCGCTGCCGCCGCCAAAATATCCGCAAAACTGTGGGACGATCCCGAATACAGAAATCGAATAACGGAAGCGGTCAGAAATTCCTGGACAGACGAGCGCAGACAGAAAATGCGCGAAAAGGCCAAGGCTCGATGCGAAGACGGCACATTTGTCAGAAAAATCTGGCTTACAAGATCGAAAAATCGCCTCCTTCGAGAACTGGACGACTTTTTTCAAACGGATAAGGAATCTGAATCGAACCCCGCTTTTAAGATCGCTTTTCGAAAAGCGTTTGTTGCGCATCTCGAAGCCGTCACAAAAACCTCCACAGAATCTGCTCTGTTCGATATCGTTCGCGTGCTCAATACCAAGCGTCCGACTCTTGAAGCCGATCTGTTTGGAGAGAATAGTTTTGCCCATCCTGATCTTTTGAGCGACGCTTCCTTCACGTACTCCACCTACGATCGCTTCCTTAAATGTGTCTCTTTTGTGTTTGTGGGAGAACATTCGGACGATAATAGAACCAGAACACGAAATGGGAGAGGGAAATCCCATGCTGTAACACGATCGAAAATCGAACTCGCCTTTCAACAAGAGGTCGAACGCCTCAGCGGTTCGAAATCTGAGTTTCTCCCCGAACTCGGCGACATAACCTTCTCCGGCAAAAAGATCGTCATCGATATCGACGGTGACATCTACCACGCCGTTTCCACATGGCATTGTTCCGCAATGACCCCCGTCACAAAGGATTATCACGCCTACAAAGTTGCCCAGACCAAAAGATTGGGTTTCCGTCCAATACGGTTCTGGGGACACGAAATCGAGACGAGAAAGGACCAATGTCTCAATTTCGTTCTCGGCGCGATGAATTGTGGCAGAAGCCTTGGCGCCAGAAAGTGCACCGTTAAAAAAATCTCCAAAGGCGAGGCTGAAACATTGGTCAATTTGTGGCACATCCAACCTTACAACCCATCCACGCACATTCTCGCTTATGCCCTTACAGAAAATGCGACCGGACAAGCGGTGGGTGTCTTGACCTTCTCTAAACATCACCGCCAGCCTGGAGACGAAACAAAGGGTAAAACGGTCGTACTGTCGAGGCTTGCTTTTTCTTCCAGAGTCAATGTGTGTGGTGGATCTGCGAAGTTGCTTGCGCACGCCAAGATCGAACTTTCTGCGTCCTTTGACAGAATTGTTTCGTGGTCTCACAATCGGCTCTCGGATGGTGCCGTTTACGAAAGACTCGGTTTTATCGCAGAAGCATCCGTCCCTCCCGACTATCATTATGTCGGTTCCTACTCTTCGACCATTGTTCAAAAACAGCAAGCCAAGAAATGTCTGCTTCGTAAGCGCCTTGCTTCTATAGCCGCTACATGGAGCGAAACGGAAACGGAAGAGATGCTGGCCGCGAGACTCAAACTTTCTCGGTGTTACGATGCAGGGAAGGTTCGTTGGGCAATGTTGCTTCATTAAATGGCTCCTATGATCCTTACCTCTTTATTTTTGGCTCCCATACACTCGGTCACACCCCAGACCATCGCGTCGAGCCGGTTCGGGGAAGGCTCTCCAGAGTCGGGATTCCAGCCGATCATCTCTCCCTCCAACTCCGGAAGACTTACGCCGATATGCAGTTCCCCGCGCGAGCAAATGCCGGCAACGGGTTGCGCCCGGATCGCCTTGCCGCGCGACGCCCAGACTTTTTTGAACGGGATCACACGGGAGACGGAACGAATATTCTTTTCCACCAAGTCGCCGCCGTTATTCGCTTCACCGACGACCATGTCCGCTTTCCAGTGCGTGTAGGCGTCATATACGGCCTGAGCCCATTCGTCGGGAGTTCCCGATAGACTGTAGTCGGCGAGAAGATAATACTGGCCGGAAGAACGGCGGTCGAACGACCTGGGCCGCGTCCAGCCCACGACGACGATGCCCGTCATATCCGCCTTGACGCCGCTGCTGACCGCCGGATCTACGCCCACGACGATCTTGTCGAAATTGATCGACGCGACCTCCTCGAATGTCTTCACGCGGCTGCGGTTGATGTCGCCGGATTTGAAGAGGGCATCCTTGCTTTCCTCGCACCACTCGCCGTCCAAAAAACGTTTGCGGTTCTCCGGCGACAGGGATTTAAGTTCACGGATATAGTCGTCGCCGAGATTTTCGAGATTGTCGACGGGATTTATCCGGAACCAGTTGTACATGGATGCCTGTTCCGGCGACATCGGCAAACCGTTAAAAATATCGAACTTCTCGACATAGGTGCGGTACAGGTGATGGGTCTTGTAGGTCGGATTGACGGTCGCGAACGACCGGTTGACGCAGAGTCTGGTGCCGTCGGCGCTCTTGGTCTTCGGCGACAGCCGCGTGCGCGCCTTCTGCATGGCCTCGGGCAGATTCTCGTTGGCCTCGTCGAACAGTATGGTGTTCCAGCCGCTGCCCATCAGGCCGTCGCTCTTTTCGCCTTCGTCCAGCCCTCCCACCCAGACCGTGCTCTCGTTCGGGCACGTCAGGATCATGCGCGAATGGTTGTACTTGAACGCGACGCCCCGGAATCCCTTGTCGATCACCTCGACAAACTTCTGCCGCCAGAGGTATTTCTCCGCCGTGATCCTGTGCAGGCGCAGGGCGAGATGATCGGAACGGGGATACGCCAGCGCCCGCAGGATAAGCGCCCGGACGGCTATGAACGTTTTGCCGCTCTGCGCCCCGCCCAGCAGCAAGGTGTGCCGGGCGATGAGGTCCGTCATGTATCCCAGCGCCAGTTCCTGCTTGGCGTTCAACCTGAACGGCGCATCCGCCGGCGCGCGTCCTTCCTTCATGAATGATGGCATGCCTGGCATATCCCCCTTAGAATTGCACACGGGCGTCGCGCGGGCAAGACAAAACCGTCATTCCGTCCACCGGTACCGTCCGGTCCGCAGATTGACAGTGTAACCCGCCGGCCGTTCGGCAGACGGCGCGCCAGCCTTTCCGGTGAACATCCGCCCGACGTGCCGGATCTCGCGGTGCAGAGCACGCCGCACGATACATAACAGTTTGCGCACCGCGGCCCTCACAGATCCGCCTCCGCCGCCGAGATGTTGATCTGGATGGCCTGCTTCACGCCGCCGTCGTCCTTGTACCGCCCGCGCATCCGCGACGTGAGGATCAGTTTGCTGAGCGTCGGGTCCGGCGGGATGTATTTCTCGACCGTCTCGTCCGCCTCGTCTGTCGTCTTCAGCCCGTCCGTCCCGACTTTCGTCTTTTTGAACGTGCGCCGGTTCTTCATGTGCATGCCGATCGACGCCTTCATGCCCGCCGCCTCCACCATGAGCACGGCCTGGTCCATCGCCTCGTCGTAGACCGACTGGAGGACGGGAAACGTGCCGAACAGTCGGCACACGGCCCAAACGGGCAGCGAGGCCGCTTCCGCGATGCCCTGATAGGCGCAGAATCTGGCGGTGCCCTCGACGACGGCGTCCAGAAACATCCCCATGTCCACGGCGACGCCCCCGGCCTCCTTCGCGCGTCCGGCGACGAGCACGGACGAAGGCAGCGCCATGACCATGTCCCCGCACGTGGAGGAGTCGGCGAGATAATGGCTTCTCCCGATCGGCTCGCCGGTGCAGGTTATCCCGAAACGCATCTCGCCGAGGGCCATGGAGCCCTGCGGCCGCGCGGCGGGAACGGTTTCCTTCGGATCGCGCATCAATTCCGCGCACATCTCGGCCGCTGTCATCCCGGCAACGCCGTCTGTCTCGGCGGGTTCGCTCATACAGCCTCCGTTCCGGGAACGTTTCTCATGCCGCCGCCGTTCAGTTTCACCCGCGTGCCCCGTACGCCGACGTTCATGGCCCTGTCGCGCGCCTCGGCCAAACGCTCCTGCCAGCCTTCCGCCGGCCCCGGAAACGCGCGTCCCGCAAGCCCCTCGCGCCGCCAGTGCTTCCCGAAGGCGCTGATGTGCCGCCACGCCTCCGTCACGTCCAGGCCCACGCCCTTCGCCACGGCGCTCATCTTGAACCCGCTCTCGCGCAGCTCCACGCCCGCCCAGGCCTCCCAGGTGAGCGCGTACCGCCTGTCCCGCGCGAGCGTGTCTTTCGACGTGAGCGCCGGCAGGCCCTTCTCGGCGACTGCCACGACGGCGCCGCCCGCGACCACCGCGGCGCCCGGCCCGAACTTCTTCCTGTTCCGGCGGGAGATCCCGCCGTTCTTGCCGTCCGCCGCGCTCCCGGCCCGCCACCCGTCCATCCCCGCCGCGCTCATCACCGACGCCATGTCCACCCCGTCGCCCAGAACCCTGCCGATTATCCTCGCCGCCTTCTCGGACGCCTCCGACCTCTTCCTCTCCATCGCCTCGGCCGACCGCCTCTCTATCTCCAGCATCCTGTCCGCCCCGTTCACGCCGCACGCGCCGCCGCCGATCAGCCTCGCGCACCTGTTCAGCAGCTCGGCCACCCGCACGCCGCCGGCGCGTTCCACGTATCCGGCCCATTTGCACAGTTCGTGCGCCTCTACGCCGCACTCTATACCGATCCACGCCATAAGCCCTCCCATAAATCCCGCGCGTAGGATACTTCCCGGCAACGCTCCTGTCAAGCCGCCCGATTCCGGTTTTCCGAAACCGTCCCCCAAAATTTCAGCCATCACGGCGTCCGCACCCTTCCCTGAATTTCGATCCGCACCGTCACCAGGCTACGGAGGTCTTGATCCGATACCTCCATTCGGGTTCCCGGAATCCCGATCCCACACTGCCGTTCAGATCACCGGAATCCCGATTTCCAAAAACGGCCAAATTTATCGGGAGAGGTGACCCCTCCCCGCACCGCCCCCCTTCCGCGCAGCGTTTTCGGCTATTCCGGACCGTGTCCCTTTGATACAATGATGGCGTGCAGGAGGGATATGTTTCCCTCCCACGGCAAGCCGACCTAAGTTAGGACGGCGGAAGGATCAAAAAATGACAAACGACACCACCGACACCACCGAGACCACCGAGACCACCGAGACCACCGAGACCACCGAGACCACCGAGACCGGCAAAGGCAAGGCGGTCGTCGCACGCAAAAAGGCGCACAAGGTGTTTGCGCCCGCGACGCTTAAAGCGCTCAATGAGGCCGGCACGGCGGAAAAGACGGGGTTGGCCATGGCGGCGATCGACGCCAACCGCGTCAAAATGTCGCGCGACGTGTTTGCGCAAGAGTTGCGCAAGGTGTGCCTCATCCGCGCCGCAACCGGCGTACTGAGCAAAGCATTAGCCGCGGCCGGCGTGGAGGGGGCGACGGTGACGAGCGTTTCCGCGGCTGTCGAACGGCAGATGAAGGTGGAACGCAAGCACGCGCTTGCGGCTTACCACGCCCGCATCAAAAAAGCGAAGGAAAAGGCCCTGCTGGCCGCGGCCGCGCCGAAAACGCCGGAAGAGACTCCGAAAACGCCGCTGGAAGCCGCACAACTGGCGTACGACCGGGCGTGCTATGACTTGGGCAACCTTGAATCCGCCGTCGCGGCGGCCAAAAAGGCGCAAGAGGCGGCACTGGAAGCGCTTGAGGCCGAAAAGGCCAAAGCCGGCGTGCGAACGGAAGCCGCTAAGGTGCTCAAAATCGCCGGTGAGGCGAAACCTCTCGCAGACGACGACGCCGACAACGACATCAAGGCGCGTCTCGTTGCCAACAGGGCGGCGAAGGCCTTGCGGGACGCCGCAAGGCTTGAAGAGACGGCCCAAGCCGTGAACGGGTAGTCCGGCCGGACAAAGGGGGGGATAGGGCCCGCAATGCCCTTCCCCCGTTCCTCTTTCCCCCGCGTGCGCCCGTATGCGCTCCCGGATGCGCTCCCGGATGTTTCGGCTTTCACGGCAAACCCGGACCTAACTTAGGACGGAAGGGACTTATGATCTGCTGCGACAAAGATATCGTGCGCGTCATGCGTGACGCGAAAAGAATGATGAAGCTTTCCCGCAAACTCAAACGCGCGAAAATAGAAGAGCGCGCGCCGATGTTGCGGGAAGCGAAACGCCTGCTCGCGCGGTCGGAAGTGCTTGCGTCCGGCCGTACGGACGGAACCGGGGAAACGGTCCTAACTTAGGGCGGAGGGAGAAAATCGTGATCTACAGGCATAACGGGAAAGGCGGGCCGGTGCGGGCGGGCTCGGCGGGCGAGGCGGCGCGGATGCTGGCGAGGAGGGAGTTCGGGCGGTTCTCGCGCGTCGAGAGCATCTGGCTGGCGGCGCGGGGGTGGACGCCCGGCGAATGGGGCGGAGGGGAGGTCGTGCGGAAGTCGTGGCACGTCGTCATAGCGACGGCGGCGTCGCCGGAGCAGCGGTACAGCGGCGACTACGCGCGCCGCGCCAGAGAGATAACCCTGTCGGACACCGGTTCTTCCGGCATCATTGAGACGGACTGGCACCGTTTCCGGCCCGTTCCGGACCTGCTGAAGGCCGGGCCGCACCGCCACGCGGGGGTTCCGCCGGCGGCGATGCCGGCGGCGCTGGCGGAGGAATACCGGGACAGGGCCGCCGCGGCGGCGGCGTGGCGGGAGGAGTCCCGCGTTAGAAAAAGCAAGGCGTGCGCCGTCCTAAGTTAGGGCGGGCGGCGTTTCCGGTTCTTCCGGCGGCGTTTCTGCAACGGCAACAAGATCGAGAAGGAGGTTGTCATGGACTTGGAACTGCATGTTTCCGCCGCGGCGCTGTGCGCGCTGTGCGCGGTCCCGGTTCTCTGCGCGGCGATACGGGCGCTTGCGGGCCGCGGAAAATGATTTCCCCGGCGGCGTTTCCGGTTCTTCCGGCGACAAAATCGGGAAAGGGTGACGACCGGAGTCTCTTAACGTTCTTATTCATCGAAAGAGGGGGGATCATGCAGGATAACGTCTTGGCGGCGGTGAATCTCGCGGGGGTCGTCCTGATCCTGTTCGGGGTCTCCGTTTGCGTCCGCGCCGCGTACGGGGAATGGCGGGACAGGGGCGGCAGGAACGGCAGGAACGGCAGGAACGGCAGGAACGGCAGGAACGGCAGGAACGGCAGGAACGGAAGGGGAAATCATGAAATGGGCTCGGTTCTGGGCGAATTCGACGGGATATGTGGCGGGCAGCGCGCCGCCCCGGTTCGAGAAGTCGTGCGTTCGCCCGACAGAGGCGTGCGGCGACCGCGCCGTGATCCGTCTCGACGGCAGGAATTCGGCGGCGGCGCTGGCGCTGTGCCGAAGGGAGTGCCGCGCCCGCGGCTTCGTCGGCTTCACGGTCATCGCGGGCGAATCGCTGCTGTCGGCGGCGGAACGCCGGGCTTACGAAGCAGTATCTACGGCAGCAACAAAAGCGTCCTAAGTTAGGACGGAAGGGGAAATCATGGACATCATCAAACGCATAAAGCCGGGATACGGCTATTGGGACACGACGAGCTATCCGCTCGGCGGATGCTTCGGCAGGGCGGGAGAAGACGGCGTCAACATCGTGAAGATCACCCGCGGCCCGAATGACTATCCCGGACTGCGCTCAAAGGGATGCGACGAAGAGGGGCTCACGGACGACGGGCATCGAGTGTGTTACGCGACGGAACACACCGAGGCGGCGATCCCGTTGCGCGATATCTCGTAGCGGAAACGGCCCTAAGTTAGGGCGGAAGGGGAAATCATGCTGATTCGGATGATGATGAACGGGTTCTGGGCGAGCACCGGGAAACAGGCGAAGGCGTGCGAAAGGCAGGGGTGCCGGATTGCGGGCGATGGGGTGCTCTCGGTATTTCCGCCTGCGGGCGTCTGGCTGAACCTGCCTTTTGCGGTGGCCTCTTACGGCGGAGTGTCGCTCGGCCGCCGGTTCCGGCTTGTCAGAGAAATCGCGACGGCGAAGGATTCGGGCGCCGTCGCGCCGGCCGTGTGGGAAATCCCGGACCGACGCGGAAACGGCCCTGAGTTAGGGCGGAAGGGGAAATCATGAGAATAGGAACCGACTCGTCTCTGAAGACGTGCTTCGAGGAGGGATACACCGTGATGGACTTCGCGGTGCGGAAACTGTACCCGAAGGGGCGGAAGAGCGGCATCGACAAAGATTGCCTCGCGGCGTTCTCGGCGTCATACCCGGAGTATATCAGGAAGGAACTCGCCGACGAAGGTAACCCGTTCGGAAACAAGCCCGTATGGAAGACGGAGCTGAGTTTTAACGAACTTCTGGAGATCTATAAGATAAATCCCGGAGTGGACAGATTCTGCGGGATCGAGCCGGGCGCCAGAGAGACGGAAAATCCGACGGAGTACGACATGCTGAACCTTGCGGACGAGCTTTCCGCATACTGCGGAATCGCCTGATTCTACGGCGGAAACGGCCCTAAGTTAGGGCGGAAGGAGAAAATCATGGGCAAGGGATACGTCGTGATCTGGATGAACGATCTGGGCGAGCGGGTCTGGACGCGGGTGGCGAGCGCGGAGGAGGGCCGGGCCTTCCGGAAGAAGCGCAGCGAGTACGGGGACATGCTCTGCGGCGTTACGGTGGAGGTCAGCGGAAAATGGCTGGACGCGACAGAAAGCGCTCTGGCGCGCATCTAGGAGGGTTTGTGACACGGTTCAAATTCTGGCACACGACAGGAAACGGCATACCCTATCCGGGAGACAAAAGGGAATCCACGGGAGACTCGGTGCGGGCGTACAAGGCGGCGCTGCGAAAGGCGTACGGAAGTTTGCGAGGGGTCACGTGCTATCGGGTGACGGGCGAAAGGTTCCGTCCGGGATTTCTGTGTTACCTTCCTTCGCAACTGTCTGCGGAGCAACGCGCCACTTTCAAAAGGGTGTAAAAGTATGCAAAAGAACTATCCCGGCGCTCTGGCACGCGTCTAGGAGGGGATTATGGGCTATTATGAAACACGGGACACGCGGCAGCCGGTATGCCCGGTCTGCGACAAACCTTTCGATCCGCCGGAAGACCCGGAAAAGGGAAGAACCGAGGTCGAGATGAAGTGTCCCTGGTGCCGGACACCGGTGACGGTCTGTTTTAAAAAGACGGTGTCCTACACGACCTTGGCAAAGGAGTGACCATGACAAAGATCGAACGGGCGAGGGAACTGCGCGATTCGGCACGGCGCAACGCGGCCGCGTCGCGGCGATCGCAGACGGAGTGGGCGGAAAAGAGGTTTGCGGAGCTGGCCGAGCAGGATCGGCAAATCGCGGAAATGCTCGAACTCGAAGCCTGCATGTACGGCGACCTTCTGAGGCTGTACGGCAAAACCGATTCCGCGGCGGAAACGGTCCTAAGTTAGGACGGGAGGGGAATCATGAGAAGCACGGCACCGAACACGCACTGCGCCCACCGCTGGGCGAACAACGAAGATCCGCAGAAGAGCGGCAAATCCGGACACATGCGCTTCGACGGCATGGAGATCTACAGCTACGCCACCGTCATCGCGGTGAAGTACCCGAAGAAGCGCGTTGCGATCATGGCGGGCGACGGCATCTGGAACAGCTCTACGACCGTAAAGCACAAGAGCAGGGTGCGATCGGCGCTGCCGGGCTGCTGGGATGTCGTCGCGGTCGATTGCGACCGGAACGGATACGACCTCCGCGATATAAAAGGCGTGCGCCGCTGCCACGACGGGATGAAAAAGACGCTCGCGAAGAAACTGGAGGCCGTCGCGGCGTCCCGCAGGGGCGCGAGCCTATCCTGCCGATATCGGGAGTACGCGTGGTATCTGGGGAAGTGCAACGCCGTGGCGGCGTTCCTGGGCCGCAGGGCGGAAGAAGTGCGGGGCGTTGACGAGACCTCGCTGGCCGAGATCCGCGAGGAGGTGCTGAAAAGGCAACGCCGCGATGCAGCTGATGCGGCAAAGAAGCAAAAGCAACTTGAGAAAGCGCGGGCCGAACGTTACGCCGAAACGCTCGTCAACATGGAGAAATGGCGCAATCGCGAACCTGCCGGCGACACTTGGAATTTTCCGCACATCATTCTGCGAATCTCCAAGTGCGGAAAGTTCGTCGAGACGAGCGCACAGGCGGTGGTTCCGTTCAAAGACGCTCTTCTGCTGTTCGGGATGTGCCGGCGTTGCCGGGAAAAGAACGAGGGCATGGAGCCTGCCGAGCGGACCGCAGTCGGAGACTACAGCCTGTGGTCGATCACCAACGAGGGCGACGCCACGGTCGGCTGCCATCTTCTCATGTTCACCGAGATGCAGCGTTGCTTCAACGAGGCTTCCAAACTCGGGCTCTGCTGATTCTACAGCAGAAACGGACCCAACTTAGGACCGAGAATTTATGAAAATCGACGACATAAGCGATCCCGTTGCAAGGCAGATCGTGAACGACGTGCGGGCGATAAATCCTGGCAAGAGATTCGCTGTTTATGAAGAGGGCGGAAAAGTGCGCGGCGTCGGCTATTTTCTTGACAAGGAGCAGCGGTTCACGCTGGTCTATGGAAAGTCACAGGTGGACGGGCACTGGATGATAATGCCGCCCGGCGATCTGTACATCGACGGAAAACCCGCGTCAAAGCCGGAAGGCTGGAAGGAGATCACATGAAGCATGTAAAGGAATACGAGGTCATCGACCACGGCTTCGACGCAGAGCAATACTTTCCGGGTTGCGGAACCGCGTTCACCGGGTTTGAGGATGTCGCCACGGGAATCGGAGACACGGCAGGCGAGGCGTTTGATGATGCCTTGGAGAATCTCGCCCGGAACGACTGGGACGTGTCCACGATCAAGGGAAAGACCCGTCTGAGCCGGCAGGGCGTTCGCGGCTATCTGCGGTCTGTCGGCATAAAGCCCGACCCGGATGGCGACGGCGCCGAGACGCACGCCTATGTATCGGTTCGCGTGAAGTGATTCTACAGTAGCAACGGAACGGTCCTAAGTTAGGACGGAAAGAAATCATGAACGTCATAATCAACAACAAGTTGAAAACGGAACTCATGTCTGCGGACATGAAGATGCGCATGAAGACCGGATACAATCCGTACGGACTGGCCATCATGTTCGGGGCGGCTGTAGACGTGGACACGGCGGAGAAGTTTATGAACGCGTTCGTTCCGACCCGCGAGATGCACGGCGTCGCGAAGCGCATGGGCTGGCCACTCGATGTAGATCACGGAAAGTGGGTCTTAAAACAGAGGTGATTCCGCAGCAGAAACGAAGGAAAAGTATGACTGAGAAATTGGATCTGTCGGTTATCGAGAACGTTTTCGCGAAGAAAGGGTTCTCGCCGGTTCCACGGGTGTTCGAAAAGCCGGACCCGCGCGGTACGGAATACGGCGTTTTCCGGGCATTCGTGTCGGATGCAGGTACGCGGATAACTGTCATGAAGATAGGAGGGTGTGAGCCCACCGACTACACGATGCAATTCGCCGAAAGTCAAGACTTCGCTCGCTGGGCGGCCGACCAGACATGACGGCGCACCGAAGAACCGGTCCTAACTTAGGACGAAAGGAAATCATGAACGCACGGGAAATTATCGCGAGGCTGCGGAAGGGAAATCCGGAAAGGCGTTTCGCGGTTTACGGCGAAGCGGAGTCGTCCGTGGGATACTGGGGCGAAGGGACGGCGCGATGGGTTCCGTGTTACGGAGCGTCGATAGTCTGTCGTCAATGGATAAAGCTCCCGGGAGAGCTTCTCGTGAACGGAAGGCCGTGCCACGACGCCGCAATGTGGCGCGAAGTGGAGGATAAGAAAAAGGAGGATTGATGGACATCGAGTGCAACGGGATTCCTGTGATGAACTACGCGAAGCCGTGGAACGGCGCGGTGTGCGGGCACTTCACCGGAAGGCTGGCTATGAGACTCGACATGCGCCGTCCGTTCGGCATCGCGGGAACGCTTACGTTCCTCGACGGGATGCAGGATGACAGCCTGCGGTTAAAAGATCTGTGCGTCGATATGCGTGCGGACGGGCAGCGGATCTTCTGCCTGTTCAACGATTTGGAATGGAGCAAAACCCATGAATAAAACGACGGTTGTTTTTCGCAAGTGGAAAAACGGAGACGTGATCGCCCTGTTTCCCCTCATCGACGAGAGTCCGGGGCGTTGCCTGTCATACGAGCATACCGGACAGCACGGCATCGCAGATTACGGTCACGTCATCGACCGTACCGATCCGGCGCGGCCTCACGAGTGCGCCGACCTGAAAGCTGAGCTGGAACAGATCGGCTATACGTTGAAAATCAGAACCCGCCGTCCGAAATGGTCTGCGGAGAAGGAGTGATATGCTGCACATGAAACTGGTTTGGCGTGTTGTGAAATCGAATCTCGGCTATGTTGTCGAGACGGCGGCGGGCAGTGGCGGTCCGCTGTTTCACATCTGCCAGGTCGGCAGTTGCCTTTGCAACGACGATGACGGACATAATACGGCCGTCGCGATAGCAGAGGAGCACAACGCCGCACTGAAACAGGAATTGCTTGCCGCGCATCGGGAACGGTGGCTATCCGAGCTGCCTGATCTCGGGCATTTTTTCGTCACGAATACGGGATTTACGATCGACAAGCTCCAGAGCAGTGAAAAAAACGTTCAGACAAAGCTCTGTTTTTCGTCCGGGGAACTCTTGGCATACGAGAGCACGACGTACTCCGGTGATGGCGAGCGGGTGTTCTTTGTGAATCTGAAAGGCGAAGCGGGATTTGCAAAGGGCACGAGTCTCGCGAAGCTGATCAATGACGGCGTTATTGCGCAAATCTAGCGTTCCTACAGCAGAAACGGAGCTGTCATGACTATAAAACTCTGGCATTGTCCGAACATCGATCTTACGGAAACGGGCGGCTACAGGACTCCCCCGAAGGTTCCCCGCCGCACGACGGCGAAGGTAAAGACGCTCGGCGAGGCGTCCGTCGCGCTCCGCAAATGGGTGACGGAAAACGAACTCGGCGGCGGCAACATGGACGCGCGCTGCGGAGAAGTGCACGACCGGTACGGCAGGCATGTCGCGAACGTAAGTTACAACGGACGCGTATGGACGCCTGGCGGTTATCCTACCTGCCGAGAGATAACGGTCTGATTCAAACTGCGTCAGAATGAGAGACGACGAAACAAGGAGAAATCATGAAACTGAAATGGCAATGCGATCAACAGGCACAGATCCGGCTCGGCATCGAGCCGCAGACGGAAATCGAGATCGAGATCGATCTTGGCCGGCTCACGGCAGAGCAACGCGCAAAACTGGCCATCGGCTACGCCGGACGGCTGATTAAGGGAACCCAAGACGAGGTGGCGGAAGAGTTGCAAAAGTCTATCGACTCTGACGCGGCAAGAAAAGCCGCGGCCGAGCGAGAATTGTCCGACATGCGGGCGAGAATCGCGGCCTCAAGACTCATACCGGGCAACGTTGCCTCCGAATCGTTCGGCGGAGGACGGTGCGTCGTAGGATGGCCGACGTGGGTGGTCGATGCCCCATACGTCAGCGCATATTCGGCGTTGCGCGACGAGGCCGAGGCTGTGATTGCGCCGCTGAGGGCCGAGGCCGACAGGCTCACGTCCGAGGCCAAAGCGTCTGCAATGGCGGCAGCCCAGACGGAGATCGACGCCGCTATCAAAGCCGAGGCCGACGCCGAAGCGGCGGAAAAGATCGAAAAAGCGGCGAAGATGGCCGCGAAGCTGGCAAGGCGTGCCGAGATCGGAGCGGTGGAGATCGAAATCACGCGCTGCGACCGCGACTGGGGCACCCCGTGGGGAGCCAAGGTGACGGGCGGGCGAGGAAAAGACGACTACGACTTCGACGTTGCTTCTTACGATCTGGGCACGGAGATTCTCACGATCACATGCGCGCCGGGCGACGTGATCGCGTGGGGCCAGAAAAACTTCCGGAAGCCGAAACGCACGATCCACGAGCGGCGGCGTGTCGGAGCGGACTGGAAACTCGAAGCCTTGTGAAAGCCGATCGCGCCCGTGCGCAACGCGGGCGGAAACGAGGACAAAAAATGACTATCACAAAAAAAGAGGCGCTCCGCGTGATGGCGATCATCGGGGGCGATCAGCTGGTGATCGACGGATACGTCATGCTGGCGATTCACCCGCCGAATTCGCCCGACCGTAGAGGCTGGCTCGCGGAAAATCCGAACCGAAAAACAGGCTGGAAAGTCTACGCGTACCCAAAAGACTAAGAAAACGAACACGTGAGGCCGTCCGCTATACCGCTGTCCGAGCCGATTGGCCGGACGTTTTTGGAGGTGGAAATGATCGACTACACAAAACCGACTCCCGAAACCGACTTCTTCATGAACCGGATTAACGGGGAAGAAATAGACCTCGAAATGGTCCGCGCCGTGTTGCACGACATGGAGATAGAGCGCGACTATGCGCGGGAACAGGCTGCCGCATGGCGGCGCTTGGCGCACGACGCGGCTACTGTACTTTCCGCACATGCGGTTGGACACGCCACACAAGGGGCAATCGAAGACGCCGAATCCGTCTTCGCCTAACAGCAACGCGCCGGACAGAACCGGACAAAACAAGGAAAACGAGGAAACGTGAAAACCTACAAAACGTTCGTGCGCAGCTGCACAAACTGGAATCGGTTCGCGACCGCCCGAAAAACGACAGTCGAAACTGGACTTACGTACGCGGAAGCGCATAAAAAATGTCTCGACTACAATTTGAGCAGAACATCAGAACAGGTATGCAAGGGAACAAAGCTGGAATTCGTTTCGGAATAGGGTGCCGGCAGCCCGGAAACAGGAGCGATGTGCGATCGACCGAATATGAGGTTTACGATACGGCGACGGGCGCGTGTCTGCACACTCCTTTCGGGAGTTATACGGAGGCGGCTCTGTGGGGAGTGTCTAATCTTCAGGACACGACGAATTGGGACGTTCGGGCGGTATAGGCAAAAGCAAAAGGACAAAAATGAAACTGACAGAAGAACAGAAGAAGGCGAACCGCGAAGCGAAAAAGGCCGCGCGTGTCTTGGCAACGGAAACCGCGCGTGTCGAAGAGGAAAAGAATCAGAAACCGGTGAAGTCCATTACGATCTCGATCGAGTGGAAAAAGAGCCGGAGGTGGGGCAGCAACCCGGTCGCCGAGGGGCGCATCGAGTACGCCGACGGAACTTGGGGCCATACGGCGACGGCGCGTGCCTCTGGCTGCGGATACGACAAAGAGAGCGCCGTGATCGCGCAGATCTTCAACTGGTGCCTGAAATACAAGCTGTGGGCTCTGTCCGATGAGGCGATGAATGGCGAACGCGGCGGCGGAAGGGTCCCGTACGGAATCAATCGGTATAATAATGGACGGTGCTTCGCCAGCGGTGTCGGGACATCCTGCTATTACGATATCTGCAAGTATCTCGGCGGAACGTTCGTCCATACGGCGAGCGGCAAGGCGTTCGACGTGTATACAGCAACATTCTGACGTTTCTACAGTAAAAAACAAACAGCGAGGAGATTAATATGGGTGAGGCAAGACGAAGAGGAACGTTTGAGACGCGCAGGGAACAAGCGGAAGAACGGCAAGCAGAGGATGCAAAACGGGACAGGGAGCATCCGCTGCGGAAGACGGAAGTCCGGCCAACGAAATCGTCGCTGGTGCCGCTTATTCTTGCGGCAGCTGCTCTCGGCGGGGGACTTGGCGGCAGAAGATGAAAATCGAACACGCCAGATAACCAAAATCTGAACGGAGGTCTATATGGGTGACAGAACGACACTTTATCTGAACTACGCGGCGTGCGACAAAAAGGCCGTTGAAAAGGAACTCGGCGAACCTAGCTACGAGGAACCGGAGGAGGAGGGGATTGTTTTCGCGCAGTTCGACGAGGTGAACTGGGGAGGACAGGAAGAGCTTGAAGCGATCTCGAAGGCGGGCGTTCCCTTCTGGGGACACCACGAAAGTGGATACGAGTATCCACTTTCCCATCTCGCCGGGATCGGGCGCAAATCGTACGAATTTTGCGGCGGAGCGTGCGACGATTCGCTTTGCGTGGAGTTCTCTCTTGAAACTGGAGCTGTGATGCAAATTGCGTCCGCAAAAAGATTCCGCGGACGTTGGCTTCGCGCAAAAGCGGCGGTCTCGAAACGGGCAAAAGGAAAGGTCTTGAATCATGAACGACACGATCGCGGAGCAGGCGACGGGATGCCGTGAGCGAATGCGGGACGGTGGGCGTTTCTATAACAGCAGCAGAGGCGAAATCAGCGATACCGAGGCCCGCAGGGCCGTGCGCAAGGGCGAGGCTGTCGAGTTGCCGAACGCCAGCGCGGGCTCCTACAGGGAGGTCGCGCGGCGGCTCGGATTCAAAAAGTTCAAAATCGAGGACCGGACATCCTCGACGGGCGACTGGTGCTTCAAGCTTCATGGCGGGCGGTTCATGTGGCAGGAGAACCTCTGGCCATGCTCCGGATTCCGTTACAGCATCGGGAGGAAAGCATGACGGCGCGAAAATTGAAACTGTACGTTTGGGAAAACGTTCTGCGCGAATACACCTGCGGCGTTATGTTCGCGCTGGCGTATTCGGTTGCAGACGCCAGAAAGCTGATCATCAAGAAAGAGGGTTGGTCAAAAGATTCTCCGGGCTTCAACGAATTGACAGCAAAGCCCAGAGTTGTGAAAAACCGGAATGTTTCGTTCTGTGGGGAGGCGGCTGATGAACTGCGAGAATTGCAAACATTGGTCTGAGAGTTGCGCCATGTCCATCGGGTGCGGGCCGATGGAGGCCCTCTGCGAAAACGAAAATAGCCCGAAGCGCGGCAAGTTCACAAAAGAGACGGACTGGTGCTGTTGCTGGAAAGGTAAGTGTGATCCGCAATGAAAGGATTTCATTTCAGGCCGAACGCCCATGACCCGGACTTCGAGGACGCGCCGACAAACGGAGCGAGGGCCTGTCATGCCGAGGCGGCGCTCGACGCCTTCCTTGTTTCGACGGGCGAAGCGAGAACCGTCGATGAAGACGCCGTGAGCGACCTCATGTCCGACCTTCTGCATTATTGCGACAAGGCCGGTCACGACGGAAAAAAGGCCCTCGCCACAGCGAAACGCAACTGGATGGCAGAAAGGTAAAAACAAAGGAAACGACCGATGCCTTACGAACAACCAGATATCCCTATGATGAAGGAAACCGAATACGGGTTTCTTCTCACGCCGCCGTACGACAGCGGGCTCTTCCAGATCGAGGTAAGCCCGTCCGAATGGATGCACGTCTGCCCTTGCAGATTCGGCGAGGCCCGTAAGTCAAATCTTGGCCTGAAGTGGTCCGGAGACTGTTACCGTTATGACATCTTCACTGCCAAGTCGGAGTTGCCGAGAATTGCCCTCCGATGGGAAAACGGAGGCGGCTCCGGGTGGCTGATAGATCAACTCGACGACAACAGAAGCGAGACCCATCTGCTGAGCATGATAGTCGGCTTGAAAGAGGATCGCCGCTGGGACTTCTGCCACAAGCTGTGGGAGACGCAGCACAGAACCGCGTGCGCGGCCAAATACAGCGAGGCGAGCCGGATATTCGGCGCGTTCTGCGAAGGAAAACTGAAAAGGCGCAAACGCGACGGAATGTACCGCATGGAAATCCTACAGCAGAAAGAAAAATGAAAAACAAACACGGAACGAGATCGGCCTACATGCACGGTTGTAGGTGCGGAAAATGCACAAGGGCTCACGCGGCATGGACATGGGCCAGCCGCAAGGCAAACGGATGGGACAAGCCGGTCCGGGCTATTTTCACAGAAAGCGCAAGCATCAACGGGGGAAAAATCATCGTCCCGACGGAGGTGCTGGTCGCGGCGTTCGAGAAATTCGCGCGGAAGGTCGGCATAGAGGCTTTGTCGGAAATCTGGCGGCGCAACAAGAAGGTTCAAAAAGCAAAACCACAAAATCGGACGGGAAAAGTCTCATGAAAAATAAAAATTGTCTCGCCGGGTTCAGATGCCCGAAATGCGGGCAAAGGGACATCTTCAACATAGGCGGCCGCGCCATGTTTGAAGTCACCGATGCCGGTGCCGATGCCGGGCATGGTTCCGATATCGAATGGGGGGACGAAGACATCTGTTACTGTGCCGTGTGCGGGCGCAGCGGAGCCGTTGGGGACTTCCGCAAAATCAGACTGCCGCGGGCCGAGCGAAACAGGGTCAACGCGGAGAAACGCAGGGTGAATCTCATTCGCCGGCGGGCCCGCGACCTGTACGGCTGCGACGAAATCCGTTTCGACCGCGGGGACATCTCCGTCAGCGAAGGCGACGATGGCGCGTTCGTGGCCGCTTGGGTATGGGTCGGAAAGGAATAGCCCGTTTGCGGCCGTCGCGGATCGGGAAGGCGTTTGCCTGTCCGATATCGGGACTGACAAGGGTACGACTGATTCACGAATGAAAGGAATAAAAAACATGAAGATAACGTATGTTGACGAGAAAAACGCTATCCTCGCGGCCGAGGAGCTTTGCAAATTGCTGGGGTCGGACTGGAAGCCGCGCGTGTGGCATAACGGTGTATGGTGCTACGAGGCCGTATACAAGGGCGTCATCCATGTGTATCCCCACGTCAAAGGAACATTTTTCTGCTTGATCGGCGAATGCGGGATGTCCGCCATTCTCGCGCCGGAGGGGGTGCCTCATCTTTCAGATCCCGCAGAAGTCGTGCGGCTCACCGTCGAGGGTTACAAAAATAAGTGGCTGGCCTTTAAGCGGGAGCAGGAGGCGTTCATTCAGGCCGGCGAGGAGTGCCTTGGCGGGGGATCGACGCCGTTCGGTGCGGGGACGGTAAAATGCCCGCAGTGTAAAAAAAGAACACAGAAAAATCACAAAAAACTGCTGCCGGGTTGACTGCGAGTGCGGGGCGCGAATCTGCGGCGCGTGCGGATCGACGAACATTCGCCAAATGAATCCGTTGCCCGACGGCGACGACGCAAAATATTGGTGCTGTGAAGAGTGCGCCGACTGCGGGTTACAGGGTTGCGGGATGTGCATTTGACGTGATGATCAACTTCAAAGGGAGAATGAATGAGTTCTGAAAACAAACATCTGACGCAGAAGGTCACGGTAAAGGGTTACGTTTCGTCGACAACCGGCAAGGACGGAATTGCGGACACGGAGTTTTATGTCTTCGAATCCACGAACTTTACCGCGATGCTTCCCGGTCAGAAGGTCGTTCGCGAGCAACTCGACAGAGCGATCGCGGAGGGTGTCACCGTTGTCGTCAAACGGAAGTGAGGGCTTTATGAAGGCAAATTACGCGAAGATGCTGCGCTGGCGATTTCCGAAGATCGCGGCCGAGGAGCTCGCGCAGGAGATCGCGCTGGCAGAGTTGCAGGCCGCGGACCGCGGCGAGAGGCTCGCTTGGCGCATAGCCGAGAAAAACCTGCTGGATCTCGAACGCAAACGGATGCGCTACGAGAGGATGTTTCCGGTGGACCTGATGGACACGGATCAGACGGGAGGGATCGGGTGCAATCTGTTCGACGCGTTTCTGGACGAAATGGAATGGCGGGACATCATGTCTGGGCTGCCTCTTCCGGCCCGCAAGCTGGCGCAGTTCGCGAAGAGGGAAGCCGAGGGCTTTGAAAACGTTCAGGACGGGATCTGGCGCCGACAGAACCTGAAGGAACTGCGTCGTCGGGTGAAGCGCGACTACATCGCTTGGGACCGACGGCATTCGGAAGAGGCATATCTCCAGACGCGCAAGGTTCTCGTGAACGCGATGCGCAGAAAGGAATGCAGAAGCGACAGGCGGTGAGTACTGGTGTATGCAGCCACAGAGCTGGTGCATACGAGTGTATACGTACGGCTACCTAAGACTTTTGCGAACTACACACAAAAACTGTCCTATTTCGTCATAACTCAGCTAATTGCAGTAAGTTAGCATAAGACAATTGCTCAGAATTGAATAGGACAGTTACCAGCAATTGTCCTAACAGCAATTGCTGGCGTAATATGGATCGTTGGGCCTTAGGACAGTTGGGACAGTTTTACACCGGTTTCGTCAGATCACATAAGATACGTGATTGCAATATCTTATGAATATTATAGGACAGTTTGGACAGTCGCGCGTTCACAATTAGAGCCGTACCATATATATGCACCGCAGAAACTTACAATGACTTTTGGTATGACCTTAAGACAGTTTTTGCCGGTTTGCAAAAGTTTACCCCCCCCCCCCTATCCCCCTATCCTTACCGCACACTCACACAGGGATCTGCCAATCCGGACGCGCTGTGCGCGTTGATGATTTTTTGAAAATAACCTCGGTTAAACAGGGTCGTCGCAGCGATATACTCTACGGCAACTTATGGAAAATAAAAGAATACCAAGCAAAGAGGACAGCGACCCGCTCGTGGCCGCTGCCGGGCGTCTGTGCGAACCGGGAGATATCTTCCGACGTCCCGGCATCATCGTCTTCGGCGTTGTCGTTCCGGGGACGGAAGAAACGATCGTCGTCTCAAGAACGCGGTTCGACGGAGAGTACGGCGACATCTGCCGGCTGGTTCTGAACGACGCCGGTGGAAACGAGAAGGATCTCGCCTACGCGCCGACGCAGCTTCTGCTGTCGGTTATGACCGAAAAAGAAGGTCTCGGCGAGAGGCTCGCGGCATTTCACCAAGAATGGATTAAAAAAGGAAAAGAATGATGGCACCATCAAAGAAGACGCAGAGTTATCTCAACCCCGAGTGGCTGGCGAAAACCGCCAGACTCGCGATGAAGCGAGGAACGGCGATCGTGTTCGCGAAAAACGGGACCGTGTTCGGAATCCTGCCCAAAAGCGGCGGTTCCGTCAACGTCATCTATGACGCGGACAGGCCGTGGACAGACGCGGTGCTGACGATGTTTCCGGACGGAGCGGTGTTTCCGTTCGGCAACATGTTCGGCGGGCCGGCCACGGCGAAGTCATTGCGGGCCTATGCGAATCTCCGTCTGCCGGAGGACGGAACGGGAAAGGCGTGGATCGACCCCGTCACGCACGCGGTTCACGTGAAGGGCGTTGGCGCGACAATCCATTCGGCGACGGTGGAGCCCAACGATAGCGTCCCCCCGTCGATGCCCAGCGACATTCCCCCGCTGTCGTTCGAGGAGCAGGTGCCGAAGGAGCTGGGGAAGCTGCTCGTCGAGTTCACCCGCCGCGACGACAACCGTCCCTATCTCAAGCGCATCTATGCCTATGCGGGGAAACACGGGACGCTGCTCGGCGCTTCCGACGGCCGGGGGGCGATGCTTCACAGATTCGACGGTCTTCCGTCGAACTTCTCCGTCGATCCGACTCTCGTGAACATCTTCGACATCGCCGGGTATTTGCAGGCCGAAACCGCGACGGGCGCGATCATCCATTATTTCCGCCTGTCGGACGGGACGGTCTTCGTCGAAAAGATGACGAACGAAAAACCCAAGGATCTTGTCGCGCTCATGAGCTCGATCCGGAGCCGCGAGATGTGCGTTCTCATGGCTTCCGCTCCGTTGCGCAAACTGGAAGAGGACATCGTCGCTTTGGGGCTCGGCGCCAACGACAGCTTCGGCGGTGTCTTGAAATTCTCAAGGTCCGGCGTCGCGATGTCGTCCAACGGACAGCCGATCGCGGAATTTGACGCGGCGGTGGAACCCAGTGACGCCGGCGAGCTCGAAGCGATATTCGCGCTGCCGATCGTGTCGCGCTTCGCGAAACTCGGGGCGGACATGCTTGTGGCGTCCGGAAGCGCGATGCTCGCTTACGCAGCAACGGAATCGACGGCCATCGTCGCCATGCCGCTGAGCCTTCCCGCAGCCAAGCAAGAGGCAACCGCGTGAGCACGGCGCTGGAAGAGATCCTCGCGCCCCGGCCCCCTTACAGGGACGGCGGCGCGGGTTCCGACAACGCGGCTGCCCTGCGGGCCTCCCGCGTACGGCCCGCGTTCTTCGACGTGTCCTGCCTCATGTATCGGCTCATGTACGCTAAGGTGGATACCTACTGCAAAGACTGCGGGTATGACGAAGCAAGGATCGCGCACGCCGTCGCCGCCGACGTGATAAACGACATCGCCGACGCGTGCAGAAACTTCGCCTGCGCACCGGTTCTGGCGTTCGACAGCGGCACGAGCCTGCGCAAGCGGCTTTACCCCGGGTACAAGGGCAACCGGGGAGCTCAGAAGCGGACGGAGAAACAGGAGCGCGTGCTCGGCTGCAAGGAGGAAGTGAAACGCCTGCTGCGCCGGGTCTACGCTCCCGGCTATCGGTTGCAGGGGTTCTGCGTCCATGGCTACGAGGGCGACGATATCATAGCATCCTTTGTGCTGGGCCTGAAGCAGGACGTTTCTGCTGTGGGGGTAGCCTATGACAAGCCCATCGTGATCGTTTCGAGCGACCACGACGTGCATCAGGTGGTCGAGGGCAACGTCATGTTCGCGGATGTCGTTAGCGGCGTTCTGTGCGACGCGGAGGCACTTTACAAGCACAACAAGATCCGGTGTTCCGATGTGGTCGCTTCCAAGTGCGTCGGCGGTTGCAAGAGCGACAACGTCGGCAACGTGCCGGGGTGCGGCGAAAAGACCGTCGCCGAGTTCCTCGACAAAAGGACTTTCGAGGTTGGCGTCCCGAAGGCCAGGGCGGCGCTGAACAGCGCAGCGGGCGAGGAGATTCTTCGCCGCAACATGAAGCTGGTGCGGCTGCCCTATGAAGGCGATCCGGCCATGCCTCCGCTGCGGCTGTCAAACGTGTGGCCCAAGCCGGGCGTGCCGGAGGAGATGGCCGCGCTCATGGACGGCCACGGCGTGCCGCGCAGCGCTTGGCCGTCGTTCGCGGATGTGACGCTGCCCCGCGCGGCCGGGGCGGTGCCCGTGTGCGAATGGAAAAGGAAGGTTATAGAATGAACATCAACGGAGAAAAGATGCAGGCGGCAATCAGGTGGAGTTCTGTCGTCCGGCGGGTCATTTCGTCGGGCGGGACGGACGAGGATTGCATCGTGGCGCTTGTCCAGCACAACGAAGCCATCACCCGCAGGCTGATGGAGTTGGAGATGATCGCGCCGAGGATGATCACGCTCGATAACGGGACGAAGCTCCGTTACGACTGTCCTGACGAATTCATCCCGAAAAATACCGGAGATAAAACATGAGTGTCGAAGTTCTTGTCAAATCGGAAAAGGTCATTGAAGCGTGTTTTCAGAAGGTCCGCCGCATAAAGGAAGAACGGCTGTGCGGGAGGGAAGCGTTTGTTCTCACGAAGACGGTCGGCGAGCCCTTCTGGCTGTGCCGGCTGTTTGGCGCCAGAAGCATGACTTCCGAAGAGGCCAACACGCTGGCGGACGAACTGGAGTCTCGCGGGAGAGCGGGGTGGCTGCGTTATGCCACGGTTCAAGAGGAAAGATGCATCGTCTTGGCGAAGATGGCAGGGCACGCCTCGCATCTGACTTTGACGTACGACGAGTTCGTTGCCGCGGGTCTGCACAATGTAAAGGAGTGACGATGAAACTCAAAGCATGAAACAGTGAGCAAACAAAAGGAGAAAGCTTATACCTCTTTCTGAAGCTTGTGCTGAATGGGTTTTGAACTTTTTACAGAAAATGAGGAAGAAATGTACAAGTTCACAAAAATTGTCCGATACAACAATCGGCTTGTGACAGAGCCTCCGTTTCCCTTTGGCCCGATGCCCATGTGGGAGGTCGTGACGCGAGCCGAATTCGCGGGGATTCTTTATGAGCGCGATGGAAACTTTTCCGTTCACTCCACTTTTGATCTGGCGCACGGGATTCCCAGAAAAGTCAGATGGTCGGCGCACAAAGATCACTATACCGATGATTACACCGAAGATGTCAACGGTTAGAGCTGCGCCAGACGACTTCTGTGGTATGGAGAAAGAATGAAACTCAAATCACTGAAACTGACGAATCTTTTAAGCCATGAGGACGCGCATATAGAACTCGGCGAATTTCTCACCGTGTTCACGGGCGTCAGCGAGAGCGGAAAATCCGGCATCGTGCGCGGGATCAACCAGTTGTTCCGCAACCGCCCGTCAGGGATCGACCTGCTTCGTCACGCGGCCAAGCGGGGCGCGTGCTCTGAAGTCGAGACCACGCTCGAACATGACGGCAGGAAGCGGTCGATCGTGCGGCGTCGGGGCAAGAGCAAAAACGAGTACGAACTGGACGGACAGCCGTTGCTCGCGTTCGGGCTGGAAGTTCCGGAGGAGGTTTCCAAGATCCTGAACCTCTCGCCGAACGCGTTCCAGTTGCAGGGAGCTCGCCCGCCGGACTCGAAGGGGAACTTCTTGCTGTGCGAGACCGACGGCGAAGTGGCGAAGGTTCTGTCATCCACGGTCGGCCTGATTCAGATCGACGCCGCTTTTGCCGAAGTGCGCGGACGCAAGACGGAGAACGACACGGCCCTGCGCGTGTCGCAGGCCGACATGGAACGCGAACAGGCGGCTGCCGAAAAGTTCAGCGGGCTTACGGCGGCGTCCGGGTTGGTGGCTTACGCGGATAATCTGGATACCGCCTGCACCGAAGCGAACGAGACCGTTTGCATGATGGATCGGGATGCGGGCAGTCTGTCGAGTCTCAGGCCGGACGGAACAGGACTCGTGTCAAACGCGAGAGCGCTGTTTTCCGCAGCAGACAACGTTGAGCGGGGACTGTCCAAGTCTTGCCTCGACCTTGGAGAGATGTCGCGGTCGACGGCGGCGCTCGTGGCGATTCGCTGCGATGCCCCGGCAAAGCCCGCGAAATTCGCGCTTGCGGGCTTCGCTGCCGCGTTTGAACTTCTCGACGGCGAAAAGGCAGTGCTTGCGGGCATGGTCCTTGCGCTTGACAAACTGACGGCGTTGCGCAACGACATCGGCATCGCGCCCCGCCGCGCGACGCTTTTGCTCACACAGGCGGTTACCGCCGTCGGCAGCAAGACATCCGCCGTTGCCGCGACGGAAGAAATGCTCACCGCGCTCTCGCGCTTGGACCGCTGTTCGGAAGACAGAATCAATCTTCTGATCGACGCTGAGCAGACAGTCAACAATTCACAGTTTTTTGTGGAGAACCTTGCGGTAAAAACTCGGCTTTCTGAAGAGATAACCAGAGCTGACGAGCTATTATCCTCAGCGGGATTGCGTTGCTTTTCTTCCGGCAGAGAGGCAAAGTTGGCAGAACAAGATCTCAAGGATTACAAACGCGAGCATCCGGTATGCCCCGAATGTGGCGCAGAACAGAAGTATTGGCACAAAGGAGAATGATATGGCAACGTTAAACGAACTACAGAGCCGTCTCGCCGTCGCGAGCGAACGCAACCGCCAGAACAATGAGCAGCGTGAGGCCCTCTTGGCCGAGATCAAGGAAAAGTACGGATGCAGCACCGTCGAGGAACTCCGAGCAAAGGTGGAAGAGAAGCGGGCCGAGGTCACGCGTCTGACCGCCGAGTCCGCAGAGGCCAACCGCAAGGCAGAGGAGGCTGTTCTCGCCGTTGAAGTGGCGGTTGGGGTGCGGCAATGAGTGAGCGCGAAGACTATAATGCCGAACAAAAACACTGCCCCCAATGCGGACAACCGATTGAGGTGCCTTTTAAATGCGCTATTGTCCGGCGAGGCAACCGCGCTCGGGGTGGCGTGTTGAGGGAGGAAATTGCGTTCTGTTCGGGCCGATGTGCAGATTATTATCAGATGGAATGCGAAGGATGAATAAAACCCCGATTGCCGCGTTCGCGGCCGACATTCACTGGATGACGCGGACGCCAGAGTACCGCAGGGAGACCTGCCCGTTCAACGAGGTGATCGCGGCCAAGCTGGCCACGTTCGCCGCGTACCTGCGCAAACACGGCATCCCCGGCTTTATGGCCGGGGACACATTCGACATCTCGCGCAGTTTCAACGACTGGTGGACACTGCGGGAGGTGTTGCACGAAAGAGGAATGTTCTTTCCGCCGGGAAGAAGCGGCGCGTTAAGCTTGTGCGTTGTCGCGGGACAGCATGACCGTTTTCATCACAATCCAAACGACAAAATGACATCGTTGAACGCCCTGTTGTCGGAAGAGGATGGGCTCAGGCTCATGGACCGCCGTGGTTATGAGTTCGAGCCGGATCTCTGCACGGTCTACGGCGCGGGGTGGGGAGACGAGATCCCTGTTCCGACGAGTCACGTCAGGCCAAACATTCTCGTCCTGCACAAGACGCTGTGGAACAAGACGCCCATCTATCCCGGACAGGTCGAGGGCAACATTGTGGAGGAGGCCAAGAAGCTGCGGGCTCTCGGCTATGACATGGTGTTCTCCGGAGACAACCACAAGGCGTTCGACGTGACGGTCGGCGGGGTCGAGTTCCACAACATCGGGGCGTTCACGCGTCAGGACGTGACGCTCGTAAACCAGCAGCCCCGGTTCATGGTTCTTTTCGACGACATGTCTGTCGAGAGCGTCTACGTCGGCGAGAAGGACGTGTTCGACATGGGCAGGTCGGACGCCGAGAAGGGACGCGAGGACACGAAGGACGGGTTCAGCGAGGCCCTCGCCGGCGGCTTTGAGTACGGCGCGACATTCAAGGGTTCTCTGGAGACGATGGAGAAAATCGGCAAGTGCGCCGAATTGGTTTTCACAGAACCGCAAAGGAGACTATTACGTGACATCATCAACGCAATCTGAGACGTTCCCCAATCCGAAAACGATGGCGGCGTATCGGCGGAACAGAGGTATTGGCACAACGGAGGCAGAGTATCAGCGGAGAGAGGCTCGCTCCGCAGCCCTCAGACTCGACCTCTCAGACGTGATTCCGCTTGTGGAGAAGAAACTCCGAAAAGAGGGACTTGGAAAGCTTAGTGATCTCGAAATCGCCCTTGCGCTCTCCACTATGGCAACGCAGAGGCTCCGTTACATGGGAGGGCTGCCGCCGACTTATGCTTGAAAACTTGACATACGGGAAGCTGGATGGCTCCGTCAAATGCAAACTGTGCGAAAAAGAAGCTATGGGCAACGGCTTGCTCTGCGCGGTCTGCGATCTTGAGCGGCTGACCGCCGCATCGAGGGGCCAGAATAATGGCCGGAACAGGCCTGATTCACAGCAATGCGGAGACGTACTCCCGGAAGAAGTGGATAGCAAGAAATCGCAAAGGAAAAGTATGACAACAGCATCTGAGAAGAGGAGCCTGACCTTCCGGCAACTTCGCCGGAACTGCATGCACCTCGATTGCGCGGCTTGCGCCGACGAGAGAAACCGGACAACTCGTCCGTTCACCTACGGAAAGTGCAGGGCCAAATATTGCCCGATCTGGAAAAGGATGGCGAAATGAACGGCGCGGACGTTAAAGAAGATTAAACATCATGGAGGTGGCGATGGGCGAAATGACCGATCTGTATAACGACTACGATGTTCCTGATTGGTGCTACGACGATGACGACGACATTTCATCGCGAGCCGTGGGACCGGGGATTTGCCCGGTATGCGGGGCAAAGACGAGGCTTGTGACGACCGGTCCGAATGGCTGGTTTTACGGATGTGTCAAATTTCCGAACTGCCGCGGTACAAGACAGTTCGACGAAGAGGAGGGTGTTGTTTATGCAGGACCTGTCAAATTGCCATGCTGCGAGTTTACGCCGGCGCCGCGACGCGCTGGCCGCGCAGAAAACGCTCGTCGACCGCCGCGCGGAGGACGCGGCGAACAGATTGAAGGCCGCACGGGCGGCGCAGACGGACATCGACGCGGTGCAGAAGACGGTGCAGTACGTCGCGGCCCGTGTTCAGACTGGTTTCGGAAACTATGTAGGCGCGATCGTGACCAAGGCCCTGCATCATGTCTTCCCTGACCGAAAGAACGACAACTTCGTCGTCCGGTTCCGTGAGAACCGGGGCAAGACCGAGTGCGAACTGCTTCTTGTCACGGCGAAGGGCGAGGAGGCGCATCCCTACGACTGTGCCGGCGGCGGCGTATGGGACACGCTGTCGTTCGCGCTGAGGGCCGCCACGCTCGTTCTGGAACAGCCGGCGCCGTCCCGGTTTCTGGTGCTGGACGAGCCGTTCAAGTTCCTGCACGGCGCCGTGCAGCGGCGGCGGGCGCTGCGGATGATGTACAACACGTTCAAGGCTCTCGGCATCCAGGCCATCGTCGTCCATCAGAGCGACATCGGAAGCGAGGACAGCGTGGACGAGAGTCTCGATGTCCTGCGCGGAGAGCCGGGCGTCGTCGTCTACGAAGTGAAAAAGGTCTCGTACGAGACAAGCGAGGTGGTGCGGATATGAAAGAGAGCCTTAAATACGAACCCTCCGATTTCGATGAAAGCGGACAGATGCTCATCCGGAACAGTTCCCCAAAAGGGAGCGGCGATCTCCATTTTGCCGTCACGGTGGCCTATAAGGTAGGTTACGCGTTCGTTGACGGAAAATCGGTTGTCCTGCTCGTTTCTTTGGCGGACGGTTTGACTTCTGTGCTGGAGTCCAACGAAGAACTTTGTGGGTTGCTAAACGCCGACCCTGTAGGTTATCGTCCGATGAATTCCGAAGAAATCGCGCGCATCCTGGGCGAGCAGGGAAATAGATTTGCCGTTTAAAGAACTGTTCTGCCGTAGCCTTACGGGACCGGAGACATTTGATGACCTGACGGACGAATTGATCCTGAAAGGAGTGGAATGAGCAACGAGCTTTTCGACGCGATAGCCCGCTGTACGACGGAGTTGCCAGCCGGCAACGTCGCGTTCAGGGCGAACCCGTTTGTTGCGGACACCTTCGGCGTGAGGCTGACATGGGAGACGGATGAGCGCATGGGAGCTGTCTTGCGCGACATCCCCGCCGAGCGCAGCGGCTCTGCGGCGCAGATTCTTTTGGAGATGCTGAACATGGCGAAAACGAAGATCGGCGAAACAAAAGGCGCAAACTGATGGCCAAACGTGCAATAAGCAAATGCGGAGCTTACTCCGCCGACGAGGTTCCGGAACGTCCGCTCGATACGGTGAAAGGCTGCCTTCTCGCTTTCGCACTGATCCTGTTGCCGATCTTGGCGGCTGCTGGCATGTCCTGCGGTAACGAATGGCGCGGGGTTGCCGGATGAACCAGAAAGGCACGATATGCGTGTGATTGTCCTGTGCGAATGCTCCGGAGTCGTCCGCGAGGCATTCCGTGCGCTCGGCCACGACGCTTGGAGTTGCGATCTGCAACCGGCAGACGACGGCAGCCCTTACCATTTTCAGTCCGACGCGCTGGAGGTGGCGAAAGGCCCGTATGACCTTGCGATTTGTCACCCGCCGTGTACTCATATCGCGGTCAGCGGCGCGGCTTGGTTCAAGCAGAAGATCGCGGACGGACGCCAGCAGGAGGGCATCGACTTCTTCATGCGCTTCACGCGGCTCGATCACATTCCGCGTGTGGCGATCGAGAACCCCGTGTGCATCATGTCGCGCCTGTGGCGCAGGCCCGACCAGATCATTCAGCCGTACGAATACGGCCATCCGGAATCGAAGAAGACCTGCCTGTGGCTGAAGGGATTGCCCAAGTTGGTTCCGACGAAGATCATGCAGCCTGTGTGGATGAAGAATTCGGACGGAACAGATTACAAAGACAGGAAAGGTAAGAGGTACTCACCCACGCATTTCCTTACGGGTCGTAATCAGGTGGCCAGATGGGAAAATCAGACGGCGAGCGGGCAAAACAGACTCCCGCCGTCGGCGGACCGCGCGAAAATAAGATCCCGCACGTACGAGGGAATCGCGAAAGCCATGGCGGATCAGTGGTCGAATCTGCCGCCGGGCGATCTCAATTTGATAGAACAGGGTCTGTTTTTCTGAAGGGGAATTTTCATGGACGATCACAAGGTGGTCTATACGCGCAGCCGGTTTCCGAAGCAGATCGCGAAGGGGATGTGCAAGGGATGCCACGAGCCGATAACGGTAAAGAGGCGCACGTCTTGGTGCTCTGACGAGTGCAAAAAGCGGTACGATCCCTATTGGGTAAAACGTGCCGTGATCGCCCGTGACAAACATATCTGCCAGATGTGCGGGAAGGACATCGCCAAGACGGAGCGCGAGTGGAGGAACGGTCGGCCTGCCGGAACGACTCATTTTTATGACGCCGACTTTCAGACATGGCGCATGGCCCGTCCGAAAGAGGAATATGACCACATCATCCCGTTCAGCGAGGGCGGCAAGACGGTTCTGGAGAACATGAGGACTCTTTGCCACGAATGCCATCTGAAAAGGACGGCGGAGTGGCGGAAGAGCCGAGCGAAAACAAACCTTGAAAGGTTGCTGAAATGAAAATCCTTAGCGAAAAGTGGGCGAATGAACGAAGACAAGATGTCATGGCCAATCGGAAGATTGATGTAACAACAGAATTCAATCCTTCCAAGCAGTTCCTGATTAAGCTTCTCACAAATCGCGGTACTCCATTTAAGGTTTATAACCTTGGTTGCGGAGTCGTGAGAATAACAACGGATACCGATGTTTGCCCTTGTTGCGGAAAGGCTCTCAGATGATCTATCCCAAACGAGGTTGCAGGTCTGAAGACGGTAGGTTTTTTACAAGAGCGAACGGAAGCGTTCATGTGGCTGTTGAGGGGAAGGCTGCATGCGACGAATGCAGCATTCGCGAGGCGTGCAGTTGTATAGACCCGCCCTGCCGGAAAGCAGGATATCATCGTGCTTTTTTCATACCGGTAGAAGGCGCGTACGTTCCCGCCAGCAAGGAACTGGAGGCGTGCGATATGGCGAGAGAGATGATATGTGCTTGTAGGGTCAATACAGGATGGTCAAACTGCTCAAAGTGTGGATGTATTACAAGTAAGTCATGCCCCGCCCGCAAGTACCTCGAATCAAAGAAGCAACCCGACGCATGGGAGGTAACACCGTGATCGATCTTGCGTTCCTGATAGAAGAGCAATTCGAGATCAGAAAACGAAAAGGGATTTCTATAGGCGACGTTTCTTGCTGTGAAATACGCTATGAACCGAAAGGTTACCGACCGTTTCTCACGTTGAGAAAAGGTGAACTTTGGGCTCAGGGAAAACTGTTTGAATCCGAACATGAGGCTCTTATTGCGGGAAACGAACTCGAACTCTTTTATCTAATTATCTTTCCGGAGGTGAATACGTGAGTGAGAAAATCAAAGACGGCGGACCAGCGTATCCTATCCCAGTTGAAGCCGATGTTGATTGCCACGGACGATACGCGAACGGATATGGCGGAATGTCGTTGCGAGACTGGTTCGCCGGAATGGCGTTGCAGGGTTACACCGCTAATCCTGAGACATGTTCACGTTTAGATAATGTAACGACCGCTAAATTGAGCTATGAAGCAGCAGATGCCATGCTCAAAGCCCGCGGGGTGATTGATTGAAAGACATCGAATACACATCGGACGGAAGCCTCGCGATTTGCCCGTATTGCGGCAATTCGTATCAAGTGGAATGTGAGGACTACAGCGAAGCCGGTCGCGAAGAAAAGTGC
>Ga0172381_10000344_pt1 | contig 56632 bp, 60 predicted proteins | sample Leawel6488metaG_FD_119754 | JGI IMG/M metagenome (GOLD analysis project Ga0172381, IMG submission 119754) | Leachate microbial communities from a municipal landfill in Southern Ontario, Canada - Leachate well 64-88 metaG | ecosystem: Engineered > Solid waste > Landfill > Unclassified | place... | reverse complement strand
GGGTATGTCGTCAATGCTGAAGAGTACGAACCTTGTGTGTTGTTCGTGTAGCTCTGCAATGTGACTATGACCGTCGAGCTTGTAGCTATGCTTGTACCTGCGGCATTCTTCAAGTCACCTCTGATCTCAAGAGTGGCTGTTGTGCCAGCGTTGATGATCATCGATGAACCTAAGCTGAATGTCGTAGCTGTCGTTGAAGAAACGTTCTGTGAGCTTGAGATGGATGAACCATTCAAGTACAAAGTGACGTTCGTCAAATCCTGGCTAGCTGCAACTTTCAAGTAAGATGTCTTCATGTTCTCACCGTATGCTTTGACTGTGTATTTCGCCAAAGAAACTCCGGTTGAACCGAGGACGACATCGCTTGAACCAAGCGTTGAATCAAGAGAAATCGCGAGAGTACCTCCTGAGACTGTGATCGTATTTGTCGTAGGAAGTGTTCCGGCGACTGAGATGCCAATGTTGTAGTTTGAGTCTATAACCTGGATGTCAGCTACGTTCTGGAGAGATACTGAGAAGGTTCTTGTTGAACCGTTGACGATATCTGCTCTGATCTCGAGATTTCTTGAGGAATCGATCTTGTAAGGATTGCTCGTAAGATCGAAGGTTATCATACCGTTTGCATCAACTCCGGTCGCTGTTGCGACTTGAACTCCTGAAACAAAAAGTTTCAAGTTCTGGAATGAATCTGCTGGTACTGAACCTATGACCTTGACGGCCAAGCTCTTAAGATAGACTGCTCTTCCTGCTTGCGTGAATGATGAACCCCATATCGTCTGGTTTATCGAACCTGCTTCCAAAGTCGTAGAGACTGAGGTTGAAGCAAGAGTGACCGTAGCCAAGTCTGAAGCTGTAGCTACTGTCATCGTAGAACCTGAGATTGGGTAGACTGCTGCAACGGCGACATTTGACGTCACTCCCGTAAGAGAAACGTTAACTGTCTGACCTGCTGCTGCTGTGCTCAAGATGTCTGCTTTAACAGCCACCGTGACTGAACCGCCAGCTGGGACTGTGAACAATCCTGCTCCTGCGTTGAATGTGATCTTTCCTGATGAAACTGTTGCTGACTCTGTCAGTCTTGTTGCACCGCTGAAAAGATATACATTGTTCAATGTTGTGTCTGCTGAAACTCCACCTCTCATCAATGTTACGTTGGTAACAAGTGCAGGTGCAGATGATTTGTTCGTGAATGTGTATTCAGCCAAATTTGCTGCTGCCTGACCGTTGATGACTGCTCCTGCTACAGGTGATGTGGCGGCGAGTGAGACTGCCAAGTCTGTACCAGTTGAAGTTGTCGTGGTGGTTGTTGTTACTGATGAACCGCTCATTGAAGCTCTTGTCTTAGGACCAAAGTATCCGGCGGCTGGGGCGATGCCCTTTGCCAACTGATATTTGATGACTGCTGCTTTCGTGATCGATCCGAAGTAACCGTATGCTACGCCTGCTGGCATAGTTAGGTATCCTCCGCTAACAAGAACCTGTTGTAATGCTGTGACATCAGCGCCTTTGCTTCCGACTGTAAGATCGGTTGCGAAGTTGTAACCTGATCCTGATGTTGTGGTTGTCGTTCCGCCAGTTGTTGGCTGACCGTTCAAAGACGCAGTAACGTTTGCAACTGTTCCTGCATCAGCTCCAAATGATTGGAGTAATGAGACGATTGCATTGATCTGTGTCTGTGAAAGTGCAGCTGCTTGCGCAACGCTACCTCCTACCAATGATAGAACCATTGCCAAACCGACAACTGTTCCGAACATTGATCTTAATTTTCTTGATAACATATTAAATGTGATTTTTAACTTAAGAGAACTTTCCCTAACACTAACTAATAAAAGCTAATAACTTTGGAAAGATCCTCTGTCTGTTCACCAGTGAACTTCATTATTTAGAAGCAAGATAAATTGTTTCGACTAAAAACTTTCCATCTAGATCTGATGATCGTCTCTGCTCTCATTGAAATTTTCAGAATGACCATCCAAAAATTTCGAGATAACACATGGCCGACAAATTGCTCATGCGACTTTTACTACTATTCCCTCCTTCTCATATTCCCAAGCGCGCAATCATCTTGAGAAGGTGATCGCTTTTTTGCGCTCGAGTTCGACACAAGAAAGACGGATTAGCTGTCATAAACTAAACTGACTTTCCGAATTCCGAATATTCAATTGTCAAAGTTCTCGACCACTGACAACAGGGCTTTGTTTTCGCCCGAAACAGTGTTACTGGAATCTCGGCAATCCTTGCGAATCGCCAGAAAGCAGACAATCTAAAATTGTCTGTTCCCTGAGACATGAAAAGCCTTTTTGGGTGCAACTCATATCTCGTTCCCCTATTATATAATCTTGTTAAAAAACAAGCAAAATAGGAAACTGTGGATAACTAAAACAGGTTGTATCCCGCAGTTTCTTGGCTCTTTTAAAGAAGCTGAGAAACAGGCAGATCGCAACCCATAAATGGTCAAAACCACATGCAGGCCATTGTTGCATATAACCCTACGGGAAACAAGACTAGACAGGTGCTCATAGGATGTTAGATATTAGGCCTCTGCCCAATACAAAAACACCGGGTCCTGCGAAGGATCCGGTGTTTTTAGCTGATATTATGAAATGTCCTTTATGCGATGAAGTATTTTGACCATCTGCGCTCCCCCTCCTTCTTCAATAGGCCTTTTGATACCATGGTGATCAATTCCCTCTGGATGGTCTTTTCACTGCATCCTTTTATATTCTTGGCGAAATCCTTTATGGTGAGCTTTGACCCGTCTTTCAGCATTCCTGTTATGACCTCCTGCCTGTTGTTGTCTTTTGGAGCTCTGGCCACCGCTGGAGCCTTTGCAATTTTCTCTACATTATTCTGTCTCATGTCCTTTAGAATAACTTGTCCTTTATGCTCATTGCTTGCGGCAACCTTCTGTTCCACTGGCTGGTTCTGATATCTCTTTTCTGAGACGTAATTGTAATCGCCGTCAAAAAGACCAGGTTCAATTGCGATCTTGGCCGAGGAGTAGTTCAATGCCGAAGTTACGAGGAAATCAAGCATCTTCTTGAGCTCTGTGGTTATGATATCGTGGTTCATCTTTGAGACCATCTTCGTCTTCTCGGCAATGTCAAAAAGAGTCACGATCTCATGTATGGAACCTGAAAGATTTTTTTGGAACACTTCCTCTCCCCATATTCTATCGGACATCGCAAAAGCGGTCGCCAGCATATCGGTAGCGATTGTTCTCATCCTTTCTTTCATCGGTTCCTTTTCGGACATGACGCCAGTCAAAAGATATATGGCGGTCACGATCTTCTCTGTCTTTTTGAACACAAAGAGACCATATGAGTCCCCCGAGAACAATGACTCGACATCAGCCCTTACAACAAGGCCATTTTGGTTTTCCGTATTCACTTGATTGTTCTGATTTGTATCGCTCATATTGATTGTCCTATTAATGTCTTATTGGTATTAAGTCCTTTAGAATTAACGTGTCTTTTATGATTTGTCCTTTAAATTTTTTCGGACGAGTTCTGAATTCACTGTCCATGATAATATGTCCGATATCGCATGTAAAGAGTATTATACTACTACAGCACATTTTTGTCAAGAAGACAAGTATTGAGGCTAAGATACAGGCTTTTTGAGCATATGTTGAAAATGGTCAATTTTGGATCTTGAATTCGTTTTTTAAGCGGACAATCCCCTATTTTCAGGAGAAATATCCAAAAAAATTTGATATAATCTCATGTACATATGGCTTCAAAACAAAAAGAAAAGAACGGGAAGAGATCTTCATTCTGGAGAAACATAAAAGATGAAACGAAGCAGGCGATACTTGCTGTCGTTTTTTTTGTCCTTGCGATTATATTCACCCTCGCATCAATACACTCAGGCTCTGCCGGAAATGAGACATACTATGCAGGACCTGTCGGCAAGGAAGCGTTCAATCTGCTCTGGACACTTCTCGGCATCGGATACTTCCTCATACCTGCGTTCTTTCTCATGCTCTCCATCTCGTTCTTCAAAGCGGAGGAGAAGGATTTCAACAAGTTGAAGGTCTTCGGAGGAATACTCTTCTTCATATCAGGCCTCGGGCTCATAGATCTCTTCGCAAGGACATATGAATGGAAAGTTCAAGGAGGAAAGATAGGGTGGCTCATTTCCACTCCCCTCTCAAGCATGTTCAGTTTCTATTCAAGCGCGATCATCTTGTTCGCAGTGTTCGTCATATCATGCCTGATACTTTTTGAGACGAAGATAACAGTTGAATCGATCTTGTTCTGGAGAAAGAAAGATAAAAAGAACTATTTTGATGATGAGGAGGAAGAGGATGATGACTTGGAGAATATGAAAATAAATGAGGAGATCCCTGAAAAGAAAAAGAAGGTGAGGGTTGAGGTTGAAGAAGAGAAGGAGGAGGAAGAAAAGAAGAAACCTGCAAAAGGCGTCTTTGTGAAGAAGGATGAGGATGAGCTCAAGGTCTCGGCTCATTCCATGAGCAATATGAAATATGTCCCGCCTCCATTATCACTCCTTGAGGATGACAAAGGCAGAGTGGTGAGCGGAGACGTCAAAGCAAATGCGAATATCATAAAAAGGACTTTGCAGAACTTCGGCATAGACGTTGAGATGGATGAGGTATCCATAGGCCCGTCCGTGACAAGATATGCTTTGAAGCCGGCGGAAGGAATGAAGATATCAAGGATACTCGGCCTGCAGAACGACCTCTCCCTCGCCCTTGCCGCCCATCCCCTTCGAATAGAAGCTCCGATCCCAGGAAAATCGCTTGTAGGTATTGAGATACCGAACTCGGTAAAATCCACCGTAGGCCTCGCATCGCTCATAGGTTCCGAGGAATTCCAGAAATCAGATAAACCACTGCTCATCACGCTTGGAAAGGGCATTTCCGGGAAATCCCATTATGCCAACTTGGCAAAGATGCCCCATGTCCTTGTGGCAGGAGCGACCGGTTCAGGAAAATCGGTCACCATCCACGCCATCATCACTTCCCTATTGTACAGGAACTCTCCGGAGAATCTGAAATTCATAATGATAGACCCGAAGCGCGTAGAGCTCACCCTATACAACAAGATTCCCCATCTTCTGACGCCTGTCATCACAGATGCCAAGAAAACGATTCTTGCCCTCAAGTGGGCAACAAAAGAAATGGACCGCAGATATGACGTGCTTGAATCAAACTCAGTGAAGGATATAGATTCATACCACAAGAACATCCTTGCCTCAGGTCTTGCAAAGATCGAGGAGTTGAAGAAGAAAGGTGCGTATAATCCTGAGAAGAACCCTGTCCCAGAACCAATGCCGTACATTATAATAGTGATAGACGAGCTTGCGGACATCATGATGGCATACCCTAGAGAGCTTGAGGCGGGTATAGTCCGCTTGGCCCAGATGAGCCGAGCCGTCGGTATTCATCTCATCCTCTCGACCCAAAGACCGTCGGTCAATGTCATAACCGGTCTCATCAAAGCGAACGTCCCTGCAAGAATCGCCCTTCAAGTCGTCTCCCAAGTCGACTCAAGGACTATTTTGGACACAATGGGCGCAGAAAAGCTTCTCGGAGCCGGAGACATGCTATACATCGGCGGAGAGATGTCCAAACCTGTGAGAATCCAATCTGCATTCGTATCGGAGAAAGAAGTGAAGGATATCGTCAAATACCTGGTCAATTCGTACAAGAATGAACTAATTGGCGGAGAGATAGACCTTGGCGGTGCGGAAAGCTCAGGGGGAAGCGACGTCGTAGGAGGAATGTTCGATGACGAAGGCGATGATGATGACCTGTACGAGCAAGCAAAGGAAGAGGTTTTGAAAGCAGGAAAAGCCTCAACTTCATACATACAAAGAAGATTGAGGGTCGGATATGCAAGAGCAGCCAGACTCGTAGATCTGCTTGAACAGAGAGGCGTGGTCGGCCCAGGAGACGGAGCAAAGGCCAGAGAGGTCATAGGGGGAAACGCCGTGGAAGCAGAAGAGGGGGAAGAAGAAGAGCCAAAAATAGATCCCGAAGCGACCAAACAGCTCAAGGAAATGAGGGATGAGGGAGACTACCTCTAAATCACAATGACCGACAGGCACAAGACCAGAAAAATCCTCAAGATCGTAACTATAACCCTTTTGGTATTGCTTCTTTTCGGATACACTGGATATGAGATACAGAAGGTCATGTTCGGACCGAGAATAGAGATATTGTCTCCGAAGAACGGCGCCACGGTATCCGATCCACTGATTCTCATATCCGGAGTGGCAAAGAACATAAAGGAAATAAGCCTTGATGACAGGAAGATATTCATAGATGAGGCTGGGAATTTCAAGGAGGAGATGCTCATATCTCACGGATACAATGTATTCTCGATCAAAGCGAGCGATAAATTTGACAGGAAGATCGAGAGGATAATCGAGGTGATTTATAAATCACCTGTGATATAATGAAATAAATATTAATTTATAAATATCATGATCAAAAAAACAAAAGAGAAGAAAACTGAAACAGCGGACGTGCATGATGGAAGCGAGCACAATCCATCGAAATCAAGCATGGACACCATAGCGACTGCCATGAAAGCCATCCAGACTAAGTTCGGCGATGAGTCCATCATGATGCTCGGAGAGAAGCCGAGGGTGAACGTGAATGTCGTGCCAACCGGTTCCATAGGTCTTGATGCTGCGCTTGGCGTAGGCGGACTTCCCCGCGGAAGGATAGTGGAGATATTCGGTCCAGAGTCAAGCGGAAAGACCACTTTGGCCCTTCATGTAGTGGCTGAAGCTCAGAAAATGGGAGGTATTGCCGCATACATAGATGCAGAACATGCCATGGACCCTGAATATGCAAAGAGGCTTGGGGTGAAGATAGACCAGCTTTTGATCTCTCAGCCTGATACCGGTGAGCAAGGCCTTGATATTGTCGATTCCCTTGTCAGAAGCGGAAAGATGGATGTCATTGTCATAGACTCGGTGGCTGCCCTCACCCCAAAGGATGAGATAGAGGGAGATATGGGAGCATACCATGTAGGAAAACAGGCTAGGCTCATGTCACAGGCGCTCAGAAAGCTCACTGCCATTGTTGCCAAATCAAAGACTATCGTCATTTTCATAAATCAGATCAGAATGCAGATAGGCGTGATGTTCGGAAATCCCGAAACCACTCCTGGAGGAAAAGCCCTGAAATTCTACACTTCCGTAAGGCTTGATATACGAAGAATCGCCCAAATAAAGAAAGGCGAGGAGATAATGGGAGGAAGAGTCAGAGTGAAGGTCGTAAAGAACAAAGTTGCCGCACCGTTCAAGCAGACAGAGTTCGACCTCATGTACAACGAAGGAATCTCAAAAGAAGGCGAGATGCTCGCTCTCGGGGAGAAGATGGACATCATCAAGAAATCCGGTAATTCATATGAATACAACGGAGAGAAGATCGGGCGCGGATATGATTCTGCAAGGACATATTTGAAAGAGAACCCGAAAGTGGCAAATGATATATTGAAGATTATCAGGGAAAAACTAAAAGAAATATGAAAACCTTCTATTGGTTCGTGCTCATAATACTAGGAATTGTCATGGTCTATGTGCCGAGGCTGAACTTCACTGTTTCCCTCTCTCTTGGAATGATAGTTCTTATTCTCGGAGTATTCGGACTGGCAAAGAATATCTTCAATTAGCTGCTACTTCATGGCTCGTCTTTCCATCAGCATAAAGTTTTTGGATGTCTGAAGAGGAAAGAATACTTTGATAAATACGAACATCATCTATCAAACCGATATGCAACATGCCGATATAACAACTATTGAATGTTGTTTTCATTGAACTGCTTAAATTCGTGTTTTTTAACACTCCATCCAAATAAACCTTAAAAACCGTCCCGTCCGTTGTCGCGGTGAGATTATGCCATGCACCGTCATTTGCCACTATATTTGTTGACAATTCCACCGCTGATCCACCGGGAGTTTTCCATAAAACTTCTGGACGATTATTTCTGAGCATCAGGGTTATTTTCGTAGAACCAACAGTTTCATAAAGGACGAATAAACGACGTCCTGATGTATCATCGGGGCTTTCTGCTGTTGTATTGAACCATGCAGACAATGTATAGCTTGTGCTGTTCAAAATAGCATTGCTTCCGCAAGATATCGTGGTGCCAGAAGTAAAATCGTATGCCCCTTTGTTGTTGTATCCTGAAGTGGTGGCATATGTCGGACAAGTCGTGCAAGTTCCGACGTTTCCAAACCCAGAAGTGTCTATGAGGGGTAAGTTGGGAGAATCAAAAGTCCACTCTCCCACCAATTGATCTCCTATTGAGTGTAGAGTGGAAGAATCAAATCTGATACCTGCAGTAATCCTTGCCCTGTCTCTAATTCCTGTGATATTGGTATAGATAACGGAAGAGAGAATACCGATGATGGCAATGACCACAAGCAATTCAATCAATGTAAAGGCTTTGTTTCTCATTTGTTTGCTAAATTATGTGAATCTTTTCCTTCTGCATACAGTTTTTGGATGTCAGAAGAAGAAAGAACGCTAGAATAAATACGGATATCATCAAGCTTGCCATCTAAAAAAGTGGTGCAACCGCCCCCGGATGAAAAACATCCAAAAGCTGTGATATTGCTGTTAGAAACTATCGCACTGCCGAAAGCTTTACTTATGACGACAGAACCGTCCAAATAGATCGTGACTTTTGAACCAGACTTGGTAGCGGCCACATTATGCCAAGCGCCATTGGATACATTGCCGTGATATCCAAAATTCAGATAGCTCCAATTGCTGCTATCCGCCCAAGTGATTTGATCAACCACTGTTATATATATCGAATAATTGGCATCTTTGTGAACAAGAACGGATCCTGAGGATGAGTTGCGATACACCCATACACTTATGGTGATATCCCCGCTTATGCCCATACTGCTGGAATTCTGGACTGTCACATAATCTCCTCCGTCAAAACTGAGATTCCCTTTGTTGTTATATCCTCCGATAGATGAATAGGTTGGGGATGTCCCGACAGTAGCGGTGGCTGCGTTATTATTGAATCCTGAAGTGTCAACCAAAGGATTTGTCGGTATATCAAAGGTCCATTCTCCAACCAATTGATCTCCAATGGAATGAAGTGCGGAAGAATCAAACCTTATTCCTGCCGTCACCTTTGCTCTGTCCCGGAGTCCTGTGATATTTGAATAGATAACGGAAGAGAGTATGCCTATGATGGCAATGACAACCAAAAGTTCAATGAGAGTGAAAGCCTTATTTTTCATTACCTTAGCATTATACTAAAAAATAAAAGACGGGGCAATTGCCCCGTCTTTTATTTTTTATTAACAAACCCTTCAAGCGCCTTCAGAGCTTCCACAGGCACCATATATACGACGGTATTTGATTGATCTGATGACATGTCGTTTATTGACTGGAGCGTCCTCAAATGAAGTGCCCCAGGGGTCTTTGCAAGCATAGCCGCAGCTTTGGAGATGTTCTCCGATGCGGCAAGCTCTCCCTGCGAATTGATGATGACAGCTCTCTTTTCCCTTTCCGCTTCCGCCTGCTTGCCTATGGTCCTCTCCATCTCTGCAGGAAGGCTCACATCCTTAAGTTCCACATTCTGGACCTTTAGGCCCCATGCGTCGGTCTCCTTGTCCACGATCTCCCTTATTCTCTCCGCGATCTTGTCCCTGCTTGAAAGTAGCTCATCAAGAGTGACCTCCCCGACTATATTTCTCATCGTCGTCTGAGCATATTGGGAAATGGCATATCTGAAGTCTTCCACTTCTATGATGGCTTTGTTCGCATCGGATACTTTATAGTATATGACGGCATTTACTTTTACAGTGACGTTGTCCCTTGTGATGGCATTTTGATCCGGGACATCCACTGCCTTCACCCTTACATCCACTTTCTGATATGTTTGGAAGATGGGAAAGACAAGCCTCCATCCCGGCTCCATCACTCCAGTATATTTTCCAAGAGTGAACCTGACGCCTCTCTCATATTGATTTATCTGCTTGATCGAAATTATTATGACTACGAATATGGCCGCTAGAACATTCAAAAAGGTTGATTCCATGATTTTAATTGATTAATAATATACAACTATTATATCACAGGTTATTTCCCTCCCCTTCCAACATATTGCCCATCCACTGTGTTAACACTGACAAGTTCCCCTTCAACGATGAATAGCGGTGCGTTTATGGTAGCTCCGGTCTCAAGCACTATCTGCTTGGTCGCTCCGCTTGAGGTGTCTCCTTTTACTGCTGGCGGAGCTTCCTTGACCAAGAGATCCACCTTTATCGGTATGGATACGCCAATGATCTTATCCTCAAAGATCATCGTTCCGACGATTGAGTTGGCTTTCATGAACTTTGCCGGAGTGCCGATGACATCCTCGATGAGCTGGAACCTATCCGCAGGATTCTTTGGGTCAGAGAACCAATACATGCCCTTGTTGTCCTTATATATGAATTTAGCATCCTTGTACTCTATATCTGCCTCCTCAACCCTCTCAGACTGATGGAATGATATCTCGACGACTTTGCCTGTGATCATGTTTTTCAGTTTGGCGACATTCACGGCCTTGTATCCTCCCTTTGAGCCTATCTTGCTCGACATGACCTCATACGGGGCGCCGTCATATATGATGTACTTCCTCTCCTTTATTTCGTTGTAATCCAGTTTTGACATATTATTTGTCTAGACACTCTACACAAAATTCAAACAAAAAACAAGACCGGGTTTCCCCGGTCTTGAATTTTTTATGTTAGCTTGTGAGCCCTCTGTACAGGATAATGGCTGTGATGATATAGAGGACGATGGCAAAGATGACCAAAACTGTATTTCCATACTGTTCAGGCACCCCGAGCTTCTTGAGAAAATTCACCATGCTTGATTTGTTTTGATCCCCCATATTTTTATAATTAATGAATTAATAACTGCTACAATTATATCACGAGATATTCTGCAGTAAAGGGAAAAGTGGATAGTGGTTATCTTGCCACGAAAGGAAGAAGGGCCATGAATCTTGCCCTCTTTATGGCCTCGGCAAGCTGTCTTTGGCTCTTGGCGCGGACAAAGGTCTTCTTCTTGCCCTGAATTCTGGCATGAGGATTCACGAACTTCTTCAAAAGCTCAATATCCTTGTAATCCACGTACTTTATGTTGTTTTGCGAAAAGAAGCACTGTTTCATTTATGTTCTATTTGTTAGAAGATGAATTTAGCATTTTTAGATGAAATATGCAACCTTAGAACGGTATGTCCTCCGGATTGATCTCCTCTGTCGGATATTCTATGGTGTCCATCTCCGGCGCCTTTCCTTTTGCCGGCGCACTCTCGCTTTTTTCAGACTTGAATGAACCCGATGATACTGGTCCGCCTGCACTTGGACCGAACTGGAAATTCTCAAGGATCACCTCTGATCTGTATTTCTTCACCCCCTCCTTGTCATCCCATGACCTGTTGGCAATCCTCCCTTCGACAAAGATGCTTCTTCCCTTCTTCAAGTATTGGGATATAACCTCAGCCTGCTTTCCAAAAGCCACTACATTGTGAAATGTGACGTCTTCCTGCTTGGTCCCATTCTTGTCCTTCCATGTCCTGTTTGTGGCCACGCCAAAAGAAGCGACTTTCGTTCCAGAAGGAAGAGCTTTCAATTCAGGATCTTTGGTCAAATTGCCGAAAAGGAATGCTTTGTTTATGTTCATGTTTTTAAATGTTTATAAAATGATTATGAGGCTATTATAGACCATCGAGGGACAAAAAACAAACCCTGTTCTCTTGAACAGGGTTTGTCGTATCAGTTATACCTTCACTTCGCTTGTCAGAAGCTCGTCTATGGACTTGTCTATCTCCTCGACTGAAGCCGGTTTTCCTATTATCTCAGCTTTAGTTGTCGGGATCTTTATCTTGCTTTCCTTGTCTGAGAAGATGGTTATCTTAGGAGAGTACATGGTGTTCTCCCTTACGGTCTTTACGACGATGTATCTCAATATCGATTCATTGGCTTTCATCGCCTGGTCTATCTTTGTTATATCTCCCCCCTCGGTCAGGGCGAATTTGATGAAGCCGAAATATGCCTTGTCAAACGTCTTGTATACTCCGCCGAATGCTTTCTTTATAGGATATGCGAGGGGTCGGAGTTTTGGAGCTTCCTCGGAGATTATCTCCGCTTTTTCCTTGCTCAAATACGCCTTTATCTTGGCCGCTTCCTCTGAAATATTCTCTTCTGCGACAGAGGAAAGAAGATGGTATCCGACTTCGTATACCTTCTCTTCGTTGTTTTTTGCGACTGTTGGCTTTTTGCTCATGGGCCCTAGATTAGCATAATGAGCCATAAAAGGCAACTTAAAAGCTAGAAATGCAGGACGTCTTTGAACTCCTTTTCATCCTTGAACTTCCCCACTATGGCCAAGTTCAATGTCTCGTCCTTGAAGATCCTCTCTGCCATGAATTTTATTTCCTCCGCCGTGACCTTTTCTATCTCTTTTATGATATCCTCCGGTGTTTTCAAAGTTTCCTTCAATATTTCCTGGCCTCCGAAGAACTCAGCGACCGAATCCGATGATTCAAGGCCGAGATTCAAAATCCCTATGAGATATTTCTTCACCTTCTGCAGTTCATCCTTTCCGACAAGTTCAGTCTTGAGCTTTTTCAATTCAGACAAAATGGCTGTGACGCCTTCTTTGACCCTGGAGCTATCAACTCCGGCAAATACAGCGAAAGCACCATGATCCGTGAACGTATCATTGTCCGCCCCGACGTAGTAGCAGATACCTAGCTCTTCCCTCATCTTCTGGAACAATCTTGAGCTCATTCCTCCGGAAAGGACGCCCCTCAATACTCTGATGATGGGATTATATTTGTTGTAGATGTTGAATGACCTATTGCCTATTATCAAATGAGTTTGGTCGGTATCTTTGTAATACAGCTTCAATTGTGGAATCTTTTGGGATTCAATGACCTTCTTCTTCTCCTCCTTCTTCCATTTGCTTGCATCCTTGAAAAGGACTTGGATCTTCTTCAGAACATCCTTTTCGTCTATCTTCCCAGCAACAATCACAGTAGTCGCGCTTGCGACATAGTGCTTGTGCCTGTAGTCAATGAAATCCCTTCTTTGCATCTTTTGGATATTTTCCTTGGGTCCGATTATGGCCCAGCCTGCCGGCTGGTCTCCGTATAGGAGCTTGAAAAATTCCTCGGCCACGATATGCCTTGGCAGATCTTTGTTCATGTTTATTTCCTCTATGACCACACCCTTCTCCTTCTCCATTTCTTTCTCCGGCAATGTGGAGTTCAAATATATGTCCGAGACGACATTGAGCATTGTATCGATGTTCTTGTAATCCGCTTTTGCATAATATCCGGTATATTCATGTCCTGTAAAGGCATTGTGAATCGCCCCTATGCCATCAAGTTCCTTTGAGATATCTGCTGATGTCAGGCGCTTTTCCGTACCTTTGAAGCACATGTGCTCAAGAAAGTGCGATATGCCATTGTTCTCCTTGTTCTCATATTTTGATCCTGCTTCAACCAATACCAATACAGTGACAGTCGGATTGCTCTTCATGGGCACTGTGATTATACGCAGGCCGTTCTTTAATATCTTTTTGGTGTATTGCATACAATAGAATATAGCATAAAAAATGAAAATTTAATAAAAAATAGCCCCGACTGAAAATTCAGCCGGGGCACAGTTAACCGAAGGATTCATTGTCTCACAGGTGCATGAAACTTCCCCTGCAACCAGGACCAGAAACTTTGTCCTGGCTTGAGGGCCTCCTCACGAGATTTACCGCATCCACTGCAATAATTCTCATGTGGCCAAATTTCTTTCCAGCACCACCACGTATTACAGGTGGGCGTAAGAACATTCTCGCTTCCGCATTGGCTGCAATGAGAATCTAAAGAAACTCTGTTGCACTTCTTGCATATCATAGACATGGTCGTTCTCCAGTTGATGGAATCCGTAATCTTTTAGAAGAGTAACATGTATTAAAATATCTGTCAACTAGTTTTTCCGTTTTCTTCCCTTAATTCCCAAAATTAGCCTCATTTCAAGGCTTATTTTTGGAATGAAAGAAAAAATTTGGTAATCAAAAAATGGATTTTGTTTATTAGATTTCAACTAAATTAGTTTTTTGTAAAAACCATTTTGATAAGAAAAAACATATTTTTTGATATCTCTATCAATTAGATTTTGTTCTTTTTTAGAAAATTCATTTCTTTTTATATAACAATGAGCCAAAATATTAAAATTTTTCCTAAAATATATTTCTGCCAAACGATTGTTCACTACTGCAAAACACCATCCGTCATTAAATTTTATACTATTCCCCATTTTTAATTTAAAACTTTTTTAAAATAATTAATCAATTCCTCCACCTTCACCCTCTCCTGCTTTCCCGTATCCCTATCCCTCACCGTGACAGTATCGTCTTTCTCTATGGTGTCAAAATCAACAGTGACGCAATACGGGGTGCCGATCTCATCTTGCCTTCTGTATCTCTTTCCGACATTGCCATTGTCATCAAACATGACGGCTCCGAACTCTTTCTTGAGCTCTTTGTATATTCCTTTTGCCTTTTCAACCAATTGTGGTTTGTTCTTCAAAAGAGGAAATACCGCTATCTTCACAGGAGCAACATTTGAAGTGAACTTCATATATACCCTCTTTTCTCCTCCCATATCATCTTCCATGTAGGCGTCGGTTAGGACGGCAAGGACGCTTCTGTCCAAACCAAAGGACGGTTCTATACAGTGAGGGGTGAATCTTTCCTTGGTCTCCTCATCAAGATAGTTCAAATCCACTCCGCTCGCCTTTGAATGGCGACTGAGGTCATAGTCGGTCCTGTATGCAAGGCCGTACAGCTCATTCCTTCCAAAAGGAAATTCAAACTCGAAATCTATTGTTCTTTTTGAATAGAAGGCTCTGTCCCCGTCCCCTATCTCATGCTCATACACATGATCCTTCCTCAAACCTATCTCTTTGGTGAAATCAAGCATCTCCTTCCTGAAATGCTCAAAGGTCTTTTCCCAATCGTTCGGATGGACCAGATATTCTATCTCCATCTGCTCAAATTCCCTCGATCTGAAAGTGAAATCCCTTGGAGCGATCTCATTCCTGAAAGCTTTTCCGACTTGTGCCATGCCGAAAGGAAGCTTGGGATGATATGAGTCCATGACGTTCTTGTAGTTCACGAACATTCCTTGGGCCGTCTCAGGTCGAAGATATGAGACCGAGGTGTCATCTTGCGTGGCACCGACATGGGTTTGGAACATCATGTTGAACTGCTTCGGTTCCGCCATCTCCCCTCCGCAATCAGGACATTTCTTTGCATTCTCTATCTGGTCGGTCCTAAATCTCTTCTTGCATTTCTTGCATTCGGAAAGCGGGTCGGAAAATCCTCCCACATGTCCCGTGGCCTTCCAAACCTCTTGATTCATGAGTATGGCAGCATCCACTCCGTACATGTCCTCCCTGTCAGTGACGAATTTCTTCCACCAGTGATTCCGTATGTTGTTCTTCAGTGCGACTCCGAGATGAGCATAGTCCCAAGTGCCGGCAAGCCCCCCGTATATCTCTGAACCTTGGTATATGAACCCCCTCCTTTTGCAAAGAGAGATTATATCTTCCATCCTTTTGTTGGTTTCCTGCTTGTTCGCCATATGAGGTCAATTTACATTAAAAATCGGTTTTTTACCAGCCATTTCATCACTGCACCACCTTGCCTATGTTCTCCGTATACGCCGGATCAAAAATGATACTTGTGGTGACTGGAGCTTTGACCTCACCTATCCTTGCTCCGGAGAACACGTCCGTGCCGCTTATGGTCGATTCATTCAGAAGATTGACCTCATGTCCGACCTGAGTGACACTTGGAGTTATGGAAACTTGGAATGACACGTCTCTAGGCTGGTATGTCGTACCGGATCCAGATCGTATGCTCCCGATATCCCAAACAACCTCTCCACTGCCTTGATCGTACGTTATATGCTCGGTCCCCGGACTCGTAAAGCCTTCCCATGAGACATTCGGAGGGAGGATGGCAGAGACTCTGGCATTGTTCACATTATTGAACGAATTCGTGGCGGTCCACGTGATTGTATATGTCGTTTTGTTATCAGCCTTCGGAGGGAACGGTCCGCTGTTCTCAAACGGTCCAACTGTCCTGAAGCTTCTGGCCAAGAGCTTGAGATTCGAGGATATTCTCACGGTCTTCTTTCCGGAATATAGGACTTCCTCGGTATTTCCGCCTCCTCCGACTCTCGTCCCAAGAACACTGATATCAAGGATTATGGAAGCATTACTGAAAGAGACGCTTGACTGCGAAGACGGGTAAAATGAACTGAAGTCAAAATCCATATCGCCTTCGCTATCGATTCCCACAGTGGCAAGATCAGGGATATTATTCCTGTCAAAGACGAGCGAGTTATCGAAAGAATTATAGAAGCCGTCATCCGCGCGAACCGTCGTCTTGTCAAGCGCGCTTCCGGTGAATTTCACCTTTATGCTCATGTTGTATATCTTTTCCGTCAGATTGTTCTTCCATACGATATGCCCGTTCACCTTCCCTCCCGCATCAATGGCAACCTCGCTGTCTTCTTCCTGGTTCAGAAGCATTGAAAGATTGACGAAAGGCTTCTTGATGGACACGGTCTGAGAAAGCAATGCGAAAGCGGTTCCCATTGAGTTCTTGTTGCTTGCGCTCGGAGTCCCGACAGTGAACTTAAGAACCCTCTGTTCGCCATCCTGCCCCTGAAGCATTCCTGTGATGCGTATCAGTCTTTGCGCTCCCGGAGCCAAGTCGCCCAAGTAGAAGACGGAACCGTCAGCAGAGGTTGATTGGGGATTTGAGGAGATGAGATTGAACCCGAAAGGATAGTCCACTTTAAGTATCAAGCCTTTGAGCGTGCTCAAAGAGTTCGAGGTGATGTTCAATGCAAAGTCGGTCTGCTGGTTTGCCGTAACCTCATCGGCCCCGCTCACGCTTATGTTCACCGGCGAAGAGCTCAGAAGGACAGTGTAGTCTTTTTCTTTGCTGAATATGGCATTTGAGCCAGCCAATCTGTATTCAACTGTTATTTTGACCGTTTGCTCTGTATTCTCCTGCCCAAAGAGCACTGATTTCACGAGACGCTTCTCGCTCTGTCCGACTTTTATGTCACCTAGTACTTCACTTGATCTTTTCATGTCAGCCGAAAGGTCATCGGGCTTTTTGGTGCCGTCCGGGTATTCAACGCGCAATTCAACCGTCTGCAGATCGGTGACATTGTTGTTCTTCACCTCTATATCAAGCGGGAGAACCTCGCCTCCGGCAATCGATGTCGGACCGCTCACAAGGATGTCTATATTGTTGCCTGACACCATATTGGAACCTCCGAAGAATTTATAGAAGGCAAAACCGGCGGCCAAAAGGAAGAATATGAACGCTCCGATGAGTATCTTTGCATATGGCACAGTGACCTTGCTCTCAGGCCCTTCCTCCTCAACGCTCCATGATGAAGGAGTCTTTTCAGGACTGTTCTGGCTTGGAAGAGAGTGTCTTTTCTTTACGAAGATGCCATCAGCGCTCTTTGAGTATAGAACGTCCTTGACCCCCTCTATTTTGTTTTTCTTCTCGTCCGGTACGTACATATGGGGAAATTATATCACAAATGCGTTTCGCTCAAAGCCTCGTTTATCTCCTTTATGGCCAGCCTTCTCTTGTCATTGAATGAATTGAGAAGATCCAAGGAAAGTTCATTCCCCTCGGCAAATGACGACAGGTCGAAGGATCGTTTGAAATAGCCTAGATGATACAAGATCCTGAGGACGATTATGGTCTCAAGATTCGCAAGATCGTCCTTTGACAGAGAGCTTTCAGAGAGAAAATCATAGAGTGAGAGGATATTGTCAAAGAGCGCCTCGTTCTTCTCTTCGCCATGGAGAAGCCTTAAGAGCAAGGAAAATATGTTCTTTGCGACAAGAATCTTTTCTTTATCCTTTATGAAAGGCCTCTGGCTTATAGTCTCCACCCCAACGATCCTCCAGATCTCCCTGCCCTTGACCACGGAGATGTTCACAAGACAAAGGTCCTGCAAATGGCTTTTGAGCTTGGAGGCTGATTTTCTCACTCCTTGGGCGCTTGCCTTTATGAAACCGAGATCTTTGGTGAGCAGAAAATAGAGCTTGTTGGCTTCGCCCACCGGTATGCTTTTTATTATTATTGCTTTTGTGGTGTATATCTGGTGCATGATAAAGATAATGATATCACAATAAAACAGACAACTTTTGTTGTCTGTTCTATGCTATCTCCACCCTAGCTCTCATCCCCTCAAGCTCCAAGATCTCCCCGCTATCAAGATGTTCAAAACTTATTTCTTTGAGACCAGTCGTCTTTGATATCTCTTCTGTGAATTTCTCGAATATCCTCTTACCTGCATCATCGGTATCCACTACAAGATCTACAAGGTCACTCGGATTGAGCTTCTTGTTCTTCCTCAAGTCCTGAATGGCTCTGACGATATCACGCATGATCCCCTCATCTTTTAATATAGGCGTGATGTTCACATCAAGCTCGATCTCGTTTGCAATCGATGCATCGCATACGACCTCTTTTACATTGACCTCGTCCCTGATGAGATCTAGGTATTCCTTCTTTCCTTCGAACTTCTCGCTTTTGACCTTCAAACTGGACAGGGGCTGTCTGACTTTTATACCCGCCTTCACCCTTGCCTCAAGTCCCAAAGATACGATCTTCCTCACTTCATTCATCGTTTCTATCATCTTGGTCTTTTCATCCGAAAGCTCTTTCACAAGATGGTCCGGCCAATCTTCCAAATGAACGCTCTCCTTCCCCATCCCGCCCGTTATTTTCAAGTATAGGTCCTCGGCAAGAAAAGGCATCGAAGGGGCCATGAGCTTGGAAAGCTCGAGTATCACGGTTCGAGTCGTCAGCATAGCCGAGTGCCTGTCCTCCGCGTCCTCGGACTTAAATCTGTCTCTCGATCTCCTCAGGAACCACGTAGAGATGTCGTCCACAAGGTCCGCTATCGGCCTTGTCGCCCTGTCCAGTTCATAGTTATCAGTCGCTTTTGTTATTTGAAAAGCAGTCTCTTCTAGTCTTGCGAGAATCCACTTGTCCAAAATGTTCTTTGAGGCATTCTCCTTCACTGCCACATCAAATCCGCCATACATCTCAAAGAAAGAGAAGACGTTTTGGAGCCTCATGATCACTTTTTTCAATGTCTCATCGACTCCACGATCGGAGAATTTCAGGTCTTCCGCCCGCACGCCTGGAGATGACAAAAGATAGTATCGCATGGCATCAGCGCTGTATTTCTCGGCAAGCATGACAGGATCGGTGTAATTTTTCAGTCTCTTTGCCATTTTCAACCCGTCTTCCGCAAGGACAATCCCGTTTGCAATGACATTCTTGTATGAAGACTCGCCGAAAAGCGCGACTGAGACGACAAGCATGGAGTAGAACCATCCGCGAGTCTGGTCTATTCCCTCGGCAATGAAGTCTGCAGGAAATCTGAGATGCTTCTTCGGGTCGAATATGTCCGTATTCTCGAAAGGATAGTGCATCTCACCGTATGGCATGGACCCGGACTCGAACCAGCAATCAAAGACCTCGGGGATGCGCTTCATCACACCGCCACATTTGCATTTGAGATTTATCTCATCGATGAACGGGCGATGGAGGTCAAGCTCATAGTTCCTGTTGTGCGGAATGGGGGCAAAATCAAGCTCTTTGATCTCGGAATTCTCTATAAAAGCCTCTCCCTGCTTCCTTGTCTTCAAAGCCTGTTTCTTATCAAGCCCCGCAGTTCCGCAGAACATGAGCCAGATAGGGGTATTGTGGGAGACGATCAGGATGTTCTTTCCTTCATTTTTTGCGTCAGTCTCATATACGAACTCGGTCATCCTTTTGATGACTACTTGGTAGTTCTCCCCTCCTTTAGGGGTTTTTGTGAACTTTTCCTCCCTGTTCCCGAAGAATGCCTGATATTCCTTGTCGTTCTTGCCGTCAAATTCCCCCCCATATATCTCATGAAGCCTTTCATCGTATACGATCTTGTCCTTCGGATATCCGATTGTTTCTGCGATGATCTCGGCGGTCTCTTTTGTCCTCATGAAAGGAGAGCAGTATATGACATCCACCTTGTGCATGAGGTTCTTTGCGGCAAGGACAGCTTGTTCCCTGCCTTTGTCAGTCAGATGGTTAACTGACTTCGGATCGGAGCTCAGAATTCCCGTGAGATTGCTCTCCGACTCTCCGTGCCTGACGACCAGGAACTTGTTCTTGCTTTTCGTCCTTTCCTTTATCTCCCCGACCGATCCGATGAACTCCTTCTCATTGCATTTCTCGTTCTGGCATCTCCATATTGGCATCGATGCGCCCCAAAATCTCGTTCTTGAGATGGACCAATCAGGAGCAGACTCCAGAAGCTTTCCGAATCTGCCTTCCCCAAGATCGCTTGGGACCCATCTTATCTTTTTGTTGGCCGCAATGAGCTTGTCCTTGAATTTCGCTATCTCAACGAACCATGAGCTCGTGGCGTAGTTCAAAAGCGGGGTGTCGCATCTGTAGCAATGAGGATATGAGTGGATGAACTTCTCCTTTTCAAACAAAGTCCCCTTCTTGGCCAAGAATTTTATGATCTCAATGTCCGCAGCTTGGGGATCTTCTATTGGTTTGACCTTTTGGCCGGCAAAATCCGTGACCTCTGGCCTGAACCTTCCGTCCATCCCGACATGCTGGATGAAGGGAAGCTTCTTCTCATTTCCAAGCTTCAGATCGTCCTCGCCGAATGCAGGGGCGATATGCACCACTCCGGTGCCGTCTTCCATTGTGACGAAATCAGCCGGATATATCTTGAAGCCGTTTTCCTTGTTTTTGATGTCTATCTTGTCATAGTATGAGAAAAGCGGATTGTATGATCTGCCTACAAGCTCAGCGCCCTTCATCTCCTTGACTATGGAATACTTTTCATCCTTGAAAACCTTTTTCAAGAGATCTTTCGCCAGTATGAACCTTCCTTCATCCTTCCTCTCTATTTCCACATAGTCGAATTTTGGGTTCACTGCAAGAGCCACGTTCCCTGGAAGGGTCCATGGGGTCGTCGTCCAAGCCAAGACAAATGTATTAGGCTCATCCACAAGCTCGAATTTTACCGTGACAGACAGATCTGTAATGTCTTTATATCCCTGACCTACTTCAAAATTTGATAGGGTCGTACCGCAATGAGGGCATATGTGCATTGATTTGAAGCCTTCATATACCAGGCCTTTCTTGTGCAATTCCTTGAAGACCCACCAGACGCTTTCGGTGAAGGCCGAGTTCATCGTCTTGTAGTCGTTCTCCATGTCCACAAATCTCCCGAGCCTAGGGATTATTTTCTTCCAATCATCGGCGTATGTCATGACCTTTGACCTGGCTATGTCATTGAACTTTTCCAAGCCAAAATCTTCAACGTCCTTTTTTGATTTGAGCCCGATCTCCTTTTCAACAATGACTTCCACGGGAATTCCGTGGGTGTCCCAGCCCCATCGGCGAGGAACGTGCTTGCCCTTCATCGTCTGATATCTGCCGATGTAATCCTTCATTGTGCCGGCAAGGATATGGCCGTAGTGAGGAAGACCTGTCGCGAAAGGAGGTCCGTCATAGAAGACAAACTCGCCCTTTGAAGGTTTTTCCAAAGTTTTCTTGAATATCTCCCTCTCTTGCCAGAATTGCAATATCTCCTCCTCCCTTTCGGCAAATTTGCTTTTTGTCACCGGTTTTTGCTGTTTTTCGGTCATAATATATGAGTTTCCATTGTATCAGATTTTTAATGGAAAAAAAGGGCGAGGCAAGTCTCGCTCAAACTCATATCTTAAATCAACTTTGGCCCTTTATTTGTTTTATCTTTTCTACAATTTGATCTTGAAGTTCTTTCTCATTTTCCTGGTCCGCCTGCGTCAAAGCGTCTTCAAGGCATTCTATAGCTCCGTCTTTATCTCCTGCAGCAAGATACAGGTCTGTTCGTTCAATATTTAAAACAATGGCATCACGGCTTGTGACGACCAGGGCTTCTTGTTGCTCTGTCCATTTGATCACTAATTCTCTAGTTTCTGGATGATCAAAACCATTCGTTCTCAACATCTCAAGGACTTTTCCTTTTTCTATATTACCTTCTTCTGTTGGTGGCATTTCCATGTTCATATGCCAATTATATCATATGCAAAAAAAGTCCCAAGCCATACAGCTCGGGACCTTGCACCATTCCTCACTTCTTCTGCTCGACCTTGGCCTTTCTGGAGAAGATCCTGTCTTCCTCGTTCCATAAATAGGTTTCGGGCGAAGGGTAGCTCACATCCATGATCCATCCCCTACCCTCGTCCCAAACGAAATAAACGGTCGCCGTCAGCACACGAAAGACATTTGGCCTGTTGTTCGTGAGAAGCGGTCCCCTTCTGCCTCCTTCTTGCTTGTTCAAGATGAAACGGATGGCAGCAAGGTCCATTTCGCCCTGGCCGAGCTCTTCCAATATGTCTCTCGTCGTGCAAAAGATGCGAGGCTGATGAACGGATACGGTGTAGCTTTTGCGCGGCAAGACCATCGGGTTCTCCGCCAAGAATTTCTTGGAGGCCTGACTGATGTACGAGAATATCCCGAGGGGCATTTCCTTGAAATTATCCCCTACCACAAACTCTTTTGTGACCGAGGGGATATGCACATCCATCAAAAACTCAAGAGTCTTGGTCTTAGTTGCCAATTTAGACTCCTTTCATGCCTGGTACTGTATTTCTGGATGGAATACTACACCAATGGATTATTATTACAATACGTGATCACATTCTCTCCGGAGCTTGGATCCCAAGGAGGTCGAGTCCGTTCCTCAAAACGATGGAAAAAGCTTCCGTAAGAGAGATATTATACGAAGAATCGGCATTGTCCTTGTCCACGATCTTGTTGTGGGCATAGAAATTATTAAAAGACGAGGAAAGCTCTATGAGATACGTTGCGATGTAGTGAGGCGAATACTCATTCCCTGCCCGCTCCACTACTTCCGGGAATCTGTAGAGCATCTTCTCAAGCGTATTTATTTCTTTACCAACTTTTTTAGAATTTAATTTTATCTTTTCATCTTTTGCTTTTCTCAATATGGACCTTGCTCTTGCATATGAATACTGCAGATATGGTCCGGAGTCACCTTCAAAAGAAAGGGATTTTTCAAAGTCAAAGATGATATCTTTCCCGGTGACTTGTTTGAGGATGGAATACTTGAGAGCCCCGATGGTCACTTTTTCCGCCACTTCACCTTGCTCCTTTCGGCCCATCCCTCTATCATCCATCTTTTGGAGAACCTTCTCTTTTACATCTTCAATCAAAGAAATTGCTGTGATTACATCTCCAGTTCTTGATGACATTTTGCCTTCAGGCATCCGAAGCATTCCATGCGGTATATGGACGGTCTTCTTTGAAAGGTCCGGATATATAAAGCTTAGAGCCTTCAAAAGCACTTTGAAATACTCATTTATATCATTGCCGGTCACTACAATAGATCTATCGTATTGGGTCCTGTCGTATTTTATCTTGGCAAGGCCGAGATCTTTCGCTTCATATGTTGGCAGACCTTCGCTGTTTATGAACACCCTTGTATGCAGACCGTAGTTCTCGCCTTTGAAAATGACCGCTCCGTCGCTCTTTTCAAAAACTCCCGTTTTGATGTTATCCAATACCAGATTCTTTCCGAATTCATTTGTCTCGCTCTCAAAGAAATATTCGTCAAAATAAGTATCCAAAAGCTTGTATATTTTTTCAAATTCCGCCAAAGAAACTTTTCTGCCGACATCATATATCTCATTTATCTCATGATCGGTCCTTCCATATACCTTCTTATTGATCTCCACTATCTCTTTTTTGGCCTTTTCATCCTCTTCATATGCTTTTGCGCCAAATGCATATGCTTTGCCCCAGATCCTCGGATTTTTGCCTATACCAAAAAGACCGCCGAAGAATTCATTCTTTGTTTTCTGGTCTTTTTCCATCATCCTCTGCACTCCCCAAATAGTCTTGGCTACATGAAGCCCCACATCGCCTTGGTAGTTGGCACGAGTGACCATCGCGCCATTAGCTTCTATAATCCTTGAGATCGATTCCCCTATGGCATTGCTCATTAAGTGACCAATGTGAAATTCTTTGAAAGGATTCGGGTCCGTATATTCAATGATCGTCTTTTCTCCTTTCAGATTCCCATTAATACCGAATCCTTTACCTGCCTTCAATATCTCCCCGCTCTGCATCACAAAGAATTCGGGGGACAAATAGAAATTTATGAAGCCTGTTCCAGCAACTTCCACCCTTGAAACTTCCTTTGGTTTATTCTTGTTTATTTCCAAGACGATCTTTTCTGCAAGAGCTTTCGGATTCTGTGCCGCTTTCTTTGCCATAGACATGGCGATATTCGTGGAATAGTCTCCATGTGTCAGGTCTTCCGGATGCTCCAAGACTACCTTGGATTCCTCCAGTTTGAGCCCTTTAAGGGCCGTTTTTATTGAGTTTTCCAATATATCAGTGATGTTCATATCTGGATGATATCACAATTTGTCTATTTTTATAGTATAATGCCAATATTATCAATTTAACCTAATAACATGCAACCAAAAACGACAGCAAAGGACTTCTTCATGTATTTGGGCACCATTATCAGCCTGTATGTCAGCGTCGTGAGCTTCCTCATGCTCGTCTTCGCGATAATAAACAAAGCGCTGCCGCTTGCCGGAGAATATGCTGCAGGGCCTGATCAGACCATACGCTCTACCATAGCTGCGATCATAGTTTTCTTCCCAACCTTCATCTATCTATTGAAGCTTCTCAGCAAAGATCTCCAGGCTCATCCGGAAAAGAGGGAGTATTGGATGAGAAAGTGGATGATCTTCCTTACCCTCTTTTCGACAGGACTTGCCATGGCCGTAGACCTTGTCACTCTTGTATACAGATTCCTTGGTGCAGAAGATCTTACACTCCGATTCTTCCTCAAAGTATTCTTCGTCTTCGCAGTAGCCGTCACGGTCTTCAGGACGTCTCTTGCCGACCTTCGAAGGACAGATTTTTCATATGGAAGAAAAGAGAGAACAGGCACGATCATTGTGTCATTGGTCATGCTTGCCGCCATCGTGTATGGGGTCATCATGATCGGCTCCCCTGCCACACAAAGGGCGAGAATGATGGATGAGACAAGAGTGAGCGACTTGAACAGCATTCAAAGCCAGATAGTATATAGCCAGTGGGAAAATAAAGGTGTGGTTCCGGAAACCCTTGATGCCCTGAGAGAGCCTATAAGCAACTATATCGTCCCTACAGATCCTGAGACCAAAGAAAGCTATGAGTACAAAAAGATCTCAAAAAACAGCTTCGAGCTTTGCGCCACATTCAAGACTGAGGTCGGGACGACGACCATAAACTCTATAACGGGAAAGCATATCTCTTCACCGTACCCGTATGAATTGACGAATGAGAACTGGCAGCATGGCATAGGAAGAACATGCTTTACGAGAACCATAGATGAGAAGCTGTATCCGATAAACAAAACGGCAAAATAGATAAAAGCCCTTGGAAAATCCAAGGGCTTTGTGTCATCTCCAGGGAAGCCTTACTTCCTTGACCTTGCTTCGTCCCTTAATACTACTTTGTAAAGTTCGGGACGATGCTTTTTGAGCCGTCTGATAGACTCTCTTTTTGAAAAAGGCATTCCCGACCAACGACGCCTCTTGACACCATCTTGTGCTCGTGAAAGAACATCTAATGCTTTCTTTCTCATAGCTAACCTCCTTTCTTTTTTGCAAGATAACAATCTTTAGTGTATCCGACTGAATTGATTAAATCAAGATTACAAAAAAGCCCTAGGTATTTTTAACCAAGGGCTTGTTTTTCACTCTCTTTCCAAAAAACTTGCCGACTTTACGATCTCAACTATGTCCACTTCAAGAACTTCTGCCAGCTTTGTAAGAACATCGATTGAAGTATTGCGTTTTGGGTCTGAAAGATTTTCGATCCTTTGAAAAGTTCGGGGGGAAATCCCGGCTTTTTCTGCCAGTTCACACTGGGTCAGTTTCTTCTTCAATCTCAACTTGTGAACATTCAAAGCGATCCTGTCCATAGGCGAACAGCTTTTCAAGCTGGCGCAGAGATCGGCATGATGCTTTTCAAGAGTTCTCTTTGACAAAAAACGTTTGGGCATGTCTACCACCTCCTCATCTGCCAAAAGCAGGTTGGATTTTTTAATTCCTTTTCTGTCTGATTGGACTGAAAAAGCAAGCTGGTTTCTTGTTGAAAAAAAATGCAAGCTTCTCAATGTCAGAGACCGTAACCTCGTAAGTGGTCTCGCAATCAAAGATTTTCACAAGAATGCTGTAGGTGATCTTCAAATTTCGGCCGATTTTTTCGCCTTTTTTCTCCATTTCTCCGCCTAAAAGAAACGGGTTTAATCCTCGCTTTTCGCAAAGATTTTTAAGGTTGGCTGCAACCACATTTTTCAGCAGTTGTGCTGAGTGATTCTTTTTCATGGCCATCCCTTTCAAAGACGGTTTCCTCTGTATGTGTTTATAACCCCAAACAGCTTATTTGTCCAGCTTTGATCTCTGGGCTGCGCTCTTCCCCGCCACGTAGCCTGTGGTCCAGCAAAGCTGGAGCGAATATCCCCCGCTTGGTCTGTCAAAGTCCAAAATATCCCCCACAAAAAACAAATTGTCATATATCTTGGACCTCATCTCCTTGAAATCAACTTCGGAAAGATCTATTCCGCCACTTGAGACAATCGCCTTATCAAATCCGAGGAGCTTGTCTGCTGTAAGCTCGAATTTCTTCATTTTCTCTATTATGGCGAATCTTTCCGGCCTTCTTACCTCATTTGCATACCAATCGCCGTCCATTCCCATAAGCTCAAGCAGCTTCGCATACACTTTATCAGGCACTTCCTTGAACGGAAGATTCTTTATCATCTTCCTCGGATTCTTTTCAAATAAATTCTTGAAATTCTCATGCATCACATCAAGCCCGACTCCCGGAAAGAAATCTATGGCGATTTTCACCTCGCCCCCTTTGAGCAATTCCCCGATGGTCTTGCTCATATTTATGATCGTAGGACCGGAAAGTCCGTTGTGGGTGAAGAGCATCCTTCCCTTCTTGCTCAAGACCTTCTTGCCTCCCTGCCACAAAGATATACCGACGTCCGTTAGCGTTATACCGGCAAGCTCGGACACCCACTTCTCCTTTGTCTGTACCGGTACGAGCGAAGGATTGGATTCCGCTACCTTGTGACCTATTTCCTTGAGCCACTTGAGACCATCGCCGGTCGATCCGGTCTCTGGATGTGACTTCCCGCCTGTCGCCAATATGAAGCTCTTTGCCTTTATCTCCTCCCCATTCTCAAGAATTACAGATTCGATCTTGTCTTTTGCTTTTTTGATATGCGATACCCCCACTCCAAGCTTGAATTCCACCTTGTTCTTCTCTGCAGACCTCACAAGGGCGCCGAGCACATCCATAGACTTGTCAGACACAGGAAAAACACGAAACACGGGTTCCACTTTCGTCTTCACTCCAAGACTCTCAAAGAATCGTATGCTGTCCCCGACATCAAATATGGAAAAGGGCGTGAAAAGGAAGTTCCCTTTCTTGCCGAATTTCGACATGAACACATTTTCAGGCTCAGTATTGGTCATGTTGCACCTGCCTCCGCCTGATATGAGGAGCTTCTTGCCCATGATCTCGTTCTTCTCGAGAAGAAGCGCCTTGGCCCCGAATTTCCCTGCTGTGGAGGCGGCCATGAGGCCTGCCGGGCCTCCGCCGATGACCACGACATCCCATATATTGGTATTTTCTTTCGTTTTTCTCATGTCATAGACATACTATGTCAAAAGCAATGAAAAAGCGAATTTAAAAAAACCTCCGGAATATCCCGGAGGTTTGGCAGACTTATCAATTACTTTTTCGTCATGTCGATATGCTTGAAAAGTCTGGCGCAAGGAACTTTCAAAGCTCCTGCAAGCAGACCGATTTCCTGAACAGTCGGGCCCTTCCTTAGACCCAGACGTTCAAGTTTCTTGATCTTGCGGACAGAGACGCCTGCTTTCTCTGCCAGATCTTGCTCCGACATTTTCTTCTTCTTCCGCAGATCAATGACATTGTAGGCCAAAAGAGCATCGGCTGGCGGGTTTTTCAAGGCATCGTAACTTTCCGGCCTGTATTTCTTGAGATCGGCAATGCGTTGTGAATGAGGGATCGTATCCTTGATTCTTGGAACAGAGTCTTTCGCCTTTTTCATGACCAGCTTCCTTTTCTACCTATTTGCCTTGAAGCAAAGTAGGATTTTTTTAAAAAGCCTTCAAGCTCGAATATATCTGAATAGTCAGGTTTAGTCAAATTAAAAATCTCTGTATGTCTTTTCATTCCTTCTACCGACATCGATGATCTCAATGTGAGATTTATCCATCTCAAAAATTATCCTAAATCTCCCTTTTTTCACCCTAAAGATATCTGATTGTCCTTCCAGTTTTTTGACATTCAGCCCTATATGGTTACCACTACTTATCTTTAAAAGAACATTCTCTACAAATTCCAGTTCTTTGGCAGATAGTTTGAAAAGAAATTTCTCAATCTTATCTGTCATTTATCTTTTGTTTTTTCTTAAAATTCTTGATATGTTCCAAAAGCTCGTCTACTGGAATTCCTCTCTTCTTGCCCCCATCAGTGAAATCTATCAGGGTCTCCCAGCTCTCCCCCATAGGTTCAAGACGAAAGATCGGCTTTGATCTCTTAACCACTACAAAGGACATTCCGTTAGAAATGGCTTTTATATATTTTTCGGAATTCACACGAAAATCCTTGAAAGGGATGATGTTGTTAATGCTCGTTTTTGTTATTGTATTCATACGAGTAAGTTTAACTTAAGTTAAACTTAAAGTCAACCTCATTTCCCCGTGCTTCCAAATCTTCCGTGGCCTCGGCTGGAATCAGACAGATCGTCAGTTTCCTCAAGCTCGGCTATGATAACAGGATATATGACGAGTTGCGCTATCTTATCCCCTTTTGATATATGATATGTTTCCTGTCCGAGATTTATGAGTTGGACATTATATTCCCCGCGATAGCCCGCATCATATACCCCGCCCATCGTATGTATCCCAGCCTTATTTGGCAAAGAGCTCTTGTCTTTTACTATTGCCGCATAGCCAATCTCAAACTCCAAAGCAAATCCGATATCAAAAACTTTTCTTTCCATTGGTTTCAAATTGTAATCTTCCAACGAAAAAAGATCTAAACCCACATCGCCCGGGTGAGCATAGTGAGGAATCTTTGCATCAGAATGAAGTTTTTTGATCTTTAGTTTCATTGTTATGTATTTTTCCTTTTAAACAGAACATTGCTATTCTCAAGCAAGAAGACATTCTTTATCCGAGCCTTCATTATAGCATCCCGACATGTCTCGCACACTTGAAAATGTCCCCAAAGGTATAGGTCCGCTCCATCTATATCCATACCCCTCTTCACAGCATCTCTAATAGCCCTTCTTTCCGAATGATTTCTCGGCTGGCCGCATCCGGGACAGAGCCAGTATAGCTTTCCAGATGGAATATGTAGAATTCGACGTATACAAAATCCCCGAGCATGCATCAATTGGAACCTGTGGTTGTTTATGGGCATCTTGTTCGCCCCTCCCCCCACGACCTCTCCGTTCTTGACAATGACAGAACCGACAGGCTGCAGTCGGTCGGTCGAATACCTTTCAGCATATTCCCTGGCCAGTTTCATGAACTTGTCCGTCTCTAGGACGTATTTCACCTGTTTTTGATCGATATTTCCCATATATGGTGCCTAGAATATCATCAAAATCGAACATCTGCACTATTGATTAATAAGTGATATAATTATAGTATGAATTTCAAAGGCAGGTTGCTAGGATAATTTTTTGGCCATGAACCACAAACTGACGTTAAAATCCAAAATAGACTTTGAGGAATTGAAAAAGGTGTTAAGAACACTCACCTTTAGAGGTATATATGACAAAAAGGGGGAAAAATTGAAGCCGTATGAGAATGCCAAGTTCACTTTGACCACCGTCTATCCCCCGAAATCGATGTGCGATTCCCCGACCATACTTTCCGGCAAAAAGAAGGAGACTTTGTTCTCTCCCCAGCCGACGATATATCTGAACCAGCTTGATATAATAAAAACAGTGGATGAGTTCCTCAAGGGAGAGAAGATGAGAGTCCATCAGCTTGAAGGAGGCATAGGATACGACTGGGAAGGTAGAGACTCGTATCACATGATACCACCAATAGTGGAAAAACATACGTATGACCTAAAGAACGGCTATGTCGATCTTGATAAGCTCGTGGAAAAGTTCGAAGGATACTGCGTGAAGGACGCTCAGGAATATCTGCACAAGATATCAAACAGGTATCTTCAGAACTTCAACATAGACGAGGTGAGCGCCATAAGGCACTTGGACATCTTCAATTCAAACGCACCCATCATAAATTACGGCGTGCAATACAACGGCCCGCATGATTTCTACATAGTCTGCGATGGAAGCCACAGGATAGATTACGCCACCGAGTATTTGAATGAACCGATAAATGTGATACTTGTCGAACCTCAAAAAAATACCAGCCTGGTGCCGTATTACGCCTTCCCCATGCCTTTCAGACCTACCATACGGCTTTCAAGCAAGAGATCAGAGAAAATGTACCCGAGGCTTGAGAGGGACAAGATCCATCTTTTCAACGACTTTTTGAAAAAGGTTCTGCACTATGACTGGTCAAATACGAAATTGAACATCAGCAGATTAAGGAGCAATATAGACATATTCTAGGATATGCAAAATCACGCAAAAACCCTAAAAGAGGCCTTGGATCTGTGCGTCAGCAAAAAAAAGGAAGGTAAAAAGACATCCTCTATTGCCATATCGGAAAAGGGAAACTCATATATTGCAGGCTCGGTTGATTCCGATACGCATCTTTTGAACATAAGCTCAGAACAGGCATCCTTGGCATTGGCCTCAGCTTCAAGAGACTACAAAATAAACAAAGTGATAACGCTTGTGGAAGACAGTGTCTCAGTCTTGCCTCAGACCGTTGAGATAATGATCGATCACTATAAAAGAACCGGAGTGCCGATATCATACGAGGTGATAGATTCTGAAGGAAAGACCCTGCTATCTGTAAAGGATGTCACGGAGCTTTCAAAATACTATGACCCGAAGATGAACATCCTTTCCATGACGAACGATTCTGAAGTTTCAAAGAACAAGATCGCGGTCAAGGTCAGAGACGAGGAAGATAAGACGAGAACTCTGAAAAAATATGCGATCGAAGGAGTGACGAGGAACTTCCCGACATCCGACAAAGCTTCTGGATACGGCACGGCAGTGCTCACAAAAAACGGCACTCTGTATTTTGCCGGGCAATACTCCACTCCGGACAAAAGGCTTGGCCTACACTCGGAGATGTGCGCAATGCTGTCTGCGATGATGGATGGGAATGCGGAGATGACTGATATCGCTCTCGTTTCAACAAAGTATGCGGATGAGCCTTGCAATATGTGCGGAATCTGCCGCCAATTCATCGCTGAGATATCGGCAAAATTCAATTTGAACCCGAACATACATTGTTTCTCCATGGATTCTGAAAAAATGGACAAACACTCAATATCGGAATATCTGCCGAATTCCTGGAGTAGCAAGAACTGGAAATAAAACAATGAAGGACATAAAAACAAAATTTCCATTGGTAGAAGCGATACTCCTGACGCCCGAGGAAGGAGCGCAAGGGATTATCGGCATATGCACGAACACCACGTCGGCCGGTGAGGTTTTGAGCAGCATAGAGGAGAACAACAGGAAGAATGTGGCGGTCCTCGGGTCGCTCATCGTAAGCCGAGATGGCGTTGAAAGGATGATATTGAACTGCCTCGCCCATCCGACCCAAAGATACCTCATACTTTTCTCCGAGGAGACCGTGACCTTCGCCCCGAGCACGAACCTTCTGCAGGCCATGCAGAACGGATTCGTGGAGAACAAGGAAGGAAATTACATCAAAGAAGGTATCGCCGCCTCGCCATATTACCCCAACCTGAGCAAGAACATATTCAATATTTTCAAGGATGAGATCATAGTTCTGCCTGTGTTCATGCACAAAAATGCGGCCAGTCAAAAGATAATAGAAAACTACCTGAACTGGCTCAAGCCGAAAACCGATCCGAAGATCATAGCTCTCCTTGAGGAGATTAACAAAAAAGACAAGATATACTATGACTCCCTGAACAAGCTCATTTCATTGGTAGCTTCGATTAAGACGGAGAAAAAGACCGCGATAAACATAGACCCGAAGGAATACAGGCATCTTGAGCCCCCGAAGATCATACTCTCCGGAAAAGACGAGACTTTCGACTGCCCGTTCAAAGCATCGGTCGCCGAAGGAAAGTACATAAGGCTCGATATAAGGACAAAAAAGGGGGATGTTTTCATAAAATCGGAGAATCCTTTCATTGTCGGATACACCCTTTTGAAATTCTTGGGCAAAGAAAAAGATTCCTTCTCCCATATTGAACAGCTCGTGCTCGGCGCAGAGCTCGGACGAGCAAGCATCGAGCTCTCAAACAGCATTGAGACGAAGCCTTTCGTGAAAGAAAATAATATTCTTGGTACGAGAGAGATTCCCGTGGAAAACCAGATTAAGACCATAATAGACAAAAAATACTACTACAAGATAAACAATGGCAAGGAAGGCGTGCGCGTCATGTGCATGGCTTTTGACGCCTGCGAGGAGATTTTTGAGCTCATATCAGAGAGCGTCACCGTTGTCCTTGAGAAGATAGCCGAATTGGACAGATTTGAGAGATATGAGATGGATTTCCTGCACAGGCTGGATGTCGGAACCCAGACAAGCAGGGCCGGGATAGCGGCAAAATTCGGCTATTCCTTCATTCAGGACTTCATCCCCATATTCAAGATAAACAAGACAAAGCTCCCCTTCCTCGTTTCGGAGAGCGATTCGTTCTTGGATACCCATAAATCCGTATTGAGGAAGATATACACCGAGGGCATAACGGAAAATCACGGGGATGAGTGGAAAGGACTGGCGAGGTCCGCTTCCGTGCTTGCCATATACAGGGATGTGGATTCCGCATTGAAGATATTCCCGGAAATATACAGGCAGGGAAATCAAACGGGAGAAGAAATAAGGGAAGCATATAAGAGCCAATTGATGAGGAAGGACAACGACGGGACATATACATACGGCGAGAGGACAAGGGCATATTTCGGCTTTGATCAGATGGAAACGACCAAAAAGACCTTGTTGAAGAACAAGGATCTGGCGACCATAGTCCAAAGGTTCGATCCCGTGAAGGACATGTCCTTCTACATCGATACCGCGACCAAGAAGCTCAAATTTTCCCATGACCCCTGCCTGACCCACGACATATTTTTCGTTGAGAACGGGAAATTACATTCTTTCCACATAGCAAGAGCGCATAACGCGGTGAATGCATATCCGGAAAACATCTTCGGACTGCATGATGCATATGTCGCTCCCCTTCGGGAAGCTTTGGGATTGAGATCCGGCGATATGTTCATGCTCTCAAACAGGGCAAACATTCTGCTTCTGTCCGAAGAGCAGAGGACGAAGAAGATCCTCGCAGAACCGTCCAAACCTTGCGGTGAGGTGAATATGGACAGCGGACCGTATGATCTGAAAGGAAAAGGCGGAATAAGGCCGAAAAATATCGTCGCTATATTCCAAGAACAGGCGAAGGAGAGCGACGAGAGGCCGAAAAGCAGGACTTTGGACGTCCTGGAAAATTACAACAGCGTCAACATACTCAATAAAGCCATAGAATATCTAGTCAAAAAGGGCGGCAAGCACAATAACCCGATAATAGGCGAATATATTCCGGGCAAGACCGACCCGCAATCCGACATGCTGGCATTCTTCCAAGCGAATGTGTATGGCGAAAAGATATACGCCACAGCAGTGTTCATGAACCATTCCATAAAAAATCTGGAAAAAGACAGAGGGCTTGTGAACTATCTCGTGACGCAATACAAGAAAGAGCTGGGGAACGATCTCGGTGAATCCGTGATAATATATGTCGGAAGATCAAACTAATATGAATTTTGACTATAAAAAAAACATAAAGGTCATAGGCTTCGATCTGGACCAGACGCTCTTTCCGAAATCTCCGGAGATCGATGAGACTATACAAGAATACATATATAGGAAGATATCGGAGCAAAGGCACACGACCATAGAGGAATCCAAAAAAATGTTCAAAGACCTGTATAAGGACGGGGCTGGACTGAGCGGCAGCAAAAGTCTGGAGGTTCTTGGCGTTCCAAATGCCAAAGAGGTCGTTCAAATGGCCCTTGAAAAGGCCGATATAGCGAAGTTCTTGAGCCCTGACGAAAAAACACTGAGCATCGTCAAAAAACTGAAGGAAAGGTATGGCAATCTGGATATCATAACCGGCTCAAACCTGAAGATAACAAAGGAAAAACTTGGACATCTTGGGTTCGATCTCCGTCTATTCAATAATATTTTCACTCAAGATGATGTCTCAAAATCGGACGGTTCGGCATATAAGATATGGATGAAAAAATATCCTAGTCTCAAACCTGACCAGTTCTTGTATATCGGAGACAGAGTGATGTCAGATCACATGGAACCGAAGAAATTGGGAATAAATTCGATCTTGGTGAACCAGAAAGAAAAAAATCTTGATGTTGATTGTCCTCAGCTGTCTTTGCTCGTAGAAATAGAGAAGTATTTGATATAAAAAAGGTGGCGCCCTAATGGCACGCCACCCTCCAAACGATCGAATCTCAGGAGATCAGTTCTTGGATCTTTATCCATGATTCGACCGGTATCCAGACAAAACAGGTCTTGCGCCCATTCTCTTCAGTGATGTATTCTGATTTGTAGGCGCGAGAGTCGAAAGTGACTGCAAAGGGGTAGAAATAATATACCGTCTTGAGCCCGGGAAAGCTTCCCGAATCCTTCACCTCCCTTTTGGGATCCACGACTGTGGCCGATAGGTCATTCCTGTCCACGGTCACGCCCAATTCCTCAAGAAGGCCCCGCAAAGCGGCATCCTTGGGCTTCTCATCGACAAACATCTTTTCCCCCAAAGAAGAATTGAGATATCTAGACGATATCTTGCCTTCCTTTTTGCGGAACAACTCCCACAAGATCAGGTCTTGATGAAGGACTTTGACCCGAACGGACATGATGACGCGGACAATACCGAGCCCCTCGACCTTTGCCACGAAACTTTCGCCTTTTTCCACTTCCGAGATGAGCTCTTCCAAAGACTTCGTCCCGGCGCAGTCTCCCCACTCGCGTTCCGCTGCTATGACAGTAAGGCTTGTTCTGATGTCTTCGTAACTCATCGCAAATGCGCTCTCTGACACTTTCATGTTCCGCTCCTTCCTGTCTTTTCTCAAACTTCTAATCTAAGTATTAACAAAGATGAAATTAAAAGTCAACAAAAAAAAACAGCTCGCATTGCAAGCTGTTTTTCCCATTTATTTGACCTCAACTCCCATGGACCTAGCGGCCCCTTCCACCATTCTCATGGCGGCGTTTATATCATTTGCATTCATATCCACCATCTTCTGTTCCGCAATCTCTTTGACCTGGGCTTTTGAGAGAGTGCCAATCTTGTTCGTGTTCGGCTTTCCCGAACCCTTCTCCCGCCCTAAAGCTTTGAGTATCATGCTTACCGTCGGGGGGGTCTTCAAGATGAAATCGTATGATCTGTCCTCGTATACTGTTATGACGACAGGAAGGATGCTCCCTATCTTGTCCTTCGTAGCGGTGTTGAATTTATTGACGAAATCCCCGATATTGATGCCCGCCTGACCGAGGGCCGGGCCTATAGGTGGCGCCGGATTGGCCTTTCCTGCCGGTATCTGAAGCTTCAATTTTTTTAATATTTTCTTTGCCATTTGTTTTTGTATTGGTTAATTTAGAGGCTTAGAGATACTAGCTCAAAAAGCCGGATTTATCAAGCTGTTATGATTTCCTTATCTGCAAGAGATCGAGCTCGACGGATGTCTCCCTTCCGAACATGAGGACCATGACCCTCGCCTTTCCCTTCTCCGCGTCTATCTCGCTTATCTTCCCATCAAGGTCTTTGAACGGACCGTCTATGATCTTCACGGATTCCCCCACCGAGAAATCAACGGCATGGGTGACAGTGTTCTTGTTCATGTTCCCGAGGAAGAAATCAACTTCTTTCTGCGTAAGCGGAACTGGATATACTCCGGCCCCGACAAAACCAGTGACGCGAGGGGTGTTCCTGACCACGAACCATGATTCATCAGTGACTATCATATCGACAAGGATGTACCCGGGATATATCTTCTCTTCCTCCTCCACTCTCTTGTTCCCTTTTATCTTTATCTTCTTCTCGACAGGAACGACGACATTGAATATCTTATCATTCATGTTCAAAGAATCGATCCTTTGCTTCAAATTCCTTGCAACGGCATTCTCATATCCTGCATATGTGTGTATAGCGTACCAATTTCGCCCTTCCTCTATTGTTTGTTTGGCCATGATTTTATTTTAAAGTTAGATCAAATTCTTGAGACCGATAGAGAATATATAATCAAAGAGACCGAGATATGCGGCGACAAAAATTGAAATTGCGATCACCAAGATCGTAAAGGTCATGGTCTGCTTTTTCGTAGGCCAAGAGACATGCTTCATCTCCTCTTTGGTCTCTGAAAGATAGTTTGATATTTTAGACATGGTTTTTTGTTAATTTGTATTTTAAAACCCCCTTCGGGGGCTAAATATATAGTACCACAAAAGCCCCAAAAAATGCAAGGGGTGGTGTTGTCAAAATTCAACTTGACTTCTCCCCAACAAAGGTATACACTGAGAGCACAAATGGCCGTAAGGCCCCCGAGAAGCCCCGAAAGGGGCTTTGTTCGTTCCCTAAAACAGACCTTTTATTCCGTCTATTATTGTTTGAAAGTCGTTTTCATTTATTTTTCGTATTCTTCTTTGTAGCCGTTTGACGCTTAACAGGCGTATCTGGGAAAGAATGACGGAAAAAGTGACCCCATCGTGATCAAGCATTCGATAATATGTCCCTTCTTTTACCTTTGTAGTCATGGGAACCGCCCAAAGCAACTTATCATTGAATTTTCTCAAAACAAGCACTGGCCTTTCAAACAAAAGATTCTTTCCATCCTGTTCATCGCCGATATTTGTACCGATTGAGCACCACCATATCTCCCTTTCATGAAATCTGATCTTCTTCTCTCGAATCTCGAGGTTTTTCTTTTCTGTGTTCCATTTGTCAAAATCTTTGTGCATTCTGGAAATATTCTACTATATGTAAATACAAAACAAAAGACCATTCCGCCTTGCGGAATGGTCTTTTTCAGCTCCTATCCGTTATTTTATCTCATACGTGACACTGACGCTTGAAGTGATCTTGTTCTCTCCTGTAGGGATGACAGCCTCTGTCGCGCCGCCCATTCCCATTGAAGAATCCATCACTGCGGATTTGTAGTAGGTAGGATAGTTTGCACCCTCGGAATATCCGACTATCTTGCCAAGCCTTACGCCAAGGGCCTTTGCAAGCTTCTTTGCTTCCGTCCTGGCCTGAGCTATGGCTTGGTCTCTCGCCTCCTTCACCAATTCGTCATATTTGTCCTCGGTGAACGAAAGTCCGCTCATATTTGTGACTCCTAGGGTTCCAAGATCAGTGATTATCTTCCCTGCCTTTGAAAGATCCCTTATCTTGACTGTTATGCTTTGCGTAACATCGTATCCGGCAAGCACCTGTGTGCCCCTGTATGGATATATTTGCGCGCTAGTATAGTCATATCTCGGGTAGATGTTGTAATCGGTAGTCTTTATATCCTTCTCATCGACACTGTCCGCTTTCAAGACATCCATTATCTTCGCGATCTTCTTGTTAACAGCATCAGATGCCTTTGAGACATCCATATTCTCCTCCATCACAGAGAAAGAGATCGTTGCTATGTCAGGCTTGACCGTTAGCTCGCCTTTTCCGGCAACGACTATGGTATCTTTTTGTTCAGTGTCTCTTCTGTCGCAATCAAATGCCTCAACGACTATGATAGCGATGATGATCGCCAGCACGATCCTGAGGAATTTCTTGCATCTCGGGTGATTTTTCATGCAATCGCACATCTTGCAATTACAGCTATTTTCTCCTTCCATCATATTGTTTAAAGATTAAAATTGATAAACCTTACAGCAGACATTATATCACAGGTGTCATTTTAACGGGACCAGCGGACGAATATCCCGCAAGGGAGCAGTCTGCCCCCCTTTGATTCCTGTATTGTAAGCTCGCCTATCTCGAACTGTCCCCAGTATTTCTTCATCTTAGGTTCAAGGGTATTGTAGTATGCAATGGATGAGTATCCCGCCGCGTATCCGTTTATCAAAAACAGGATCGGGTCAGAAGAGAGGATCTTTGAACACTCCTCGATAAGTGCAGGAAGGTCATCCTCTATCTTCCAGATCTCGCCTTTTGCCCCCCTACCGAAGGATGGCGGGTCCATGATGATGCCGTCATATTTGACCCCCCTCTTTATCTCCCTCATGACGAACTTCTTTGCATCATCTATGATCCATCTCACAGGCTTCTTGGAAAGACCTGATAGTTCGGCATTCTCCTTTGCCCAAGTAACAGCGGACTTTGAACCGTCCACATGCGTGACCTCGGCTCCAGCAGAAAGCGCTGCAAGCGTAGCTCCGCCTGTATATCCGAAGAGATTCAGTATCTTCACAGGCCTGCCCGCCTTCTCTATCCTCTCCATCGTCCACTTCCAATTCTGCTCCTGTTCCGGAAAGACCCCTGTGTGCTTGAAAGCTGTCGGTTTTATGTTGAATCTCAGTTTCCCGAAAGATATCTGCCATTCGTTCTGCATGCTCTCATTTTTCTTCTTCCAGCCTTTTTTATCATCCTCTCTGAAGAAGAATGCATCTGCATTCTTCCACTCCTTCTCTGGCAGAGTCTTGTTCCACAGAGCTTGGGGATCTGGCCTTCTAAGGACGTATTTTCCATATCGCTCAAGCTTCTCTTCGTTTCCAGAGTCTATCAGCTCGTACTCGGCGCTTGGCTTGGTGATGAGGGTCTTGGGTTCTATCATATGTAGAAATATAGCATATTAAAACGTGAGACCAAACACCCTCTTAGCATTATCCAAAAGCTGTATTCTCACCTTCTCAAGATCATCCCCTCGTATAAGAGCTATCTTTTTCACCACCTCTATAACATACACCGGCTCATTCCTCTTCCCTCTATACGGCACGGGCGTTGCAAACGGAGAATCCGTCTCTGCATGCATCATTTCAAGCGGGATGTTCTTCACAGCCTCCTCTGTCTCTTTTGCAAAAGTGATGACACCTGGGAAAGATATCGTGAATCCAAGTTCAATGAACTTCTTTGCAGTTTCCGAGCTTCCAGTGAAAAAATGCATATTTCCACGAGCTTTTGGATATTTTTTCAAGATCTCATATGCATCCTCATATGCTTCGCGTATATGGAGCATCAAAGGCTTGTCATACTTGATGGAGAATTCTATCTGTTTTATGAATTCCCTCTTCTGTCTAGCCTTTTCTTCTTCAATGTTCTCTTTCAATCTGAAATAGTCCAACCCGCACTCCCCTATGGCCACAACCTTCGGATCTTTGACAAGCTCAGCAAAATCCTTCTCTTCAAAAACAAAGGTTCTGTCATCCTCCGGATGCGCCCCGATGCAGGCCCAGACATTATCGAACTTGTTGGCGATCTTGACAGCTTCTTTGGAACTTTCAAGGTCGGTTCCGACCGTAACCGTGGCAACTCCAAGATCCCTCATCCTTTCGAGGACATCGTCAAGATCTTTGGCATAGTCGCCAAAGCCTAAGTGAGAATGGATGTCTATGTATTTGATATTCATTGTAGCCTTATTTTACAACGTATTTTTTGCTTGACAGATGATAATATGGGGTATACAATGTCCACATTCACATGAAAATACACCTCGTAGCGGTTCCGTCCCTACGCGGTGTTTTTCTTTTTTCCGATCTTTTGAAATAATTTATTCATATAAATTATTAATCTTTTCTTACAAACAAAGGGACTTCCGGTTTTTTGTTCTCTTTGACCAATTTTTTGATTCTTTCTGAGGTCTCTGGGAGTATCACTTCAAGACATACCGCAACCTCATATACGCCCTGTACAAGCTCTTTTATTATCTCCTTTGCTTTCTCCTTGTCCGTCTTCACAAGCTTGAAAGGCTCGGATGTCTGTATCCGAAGGTCAAGTTCGCCTATCTTCTTCCAAATGATATTTACTGCTTTCTGAAGATCATATTTCTCTATTTCCCTTTTTATATCTTCATCAAGTTCAATCTTTCCGAGAGAAACGGGCTTCTCAAGATTATTCTGCGCCATTGTCATCACTCTGCTCACCAAATTCCCAATCCCATTCGCAAGATTGGCATTATATGCATCCTTGAACATCTCTTTGGTGAAAGGAGTATCCTCAAAAGGAGAGATTTCTCGGGCAACGTAATATCGGAGAGCATCAGTGCCGTATTCAGAGACTATATCCGCCGGGTCTATGGTATTCCCGAGTGATTTGCTCATCTTCACCCCTCCGGCTCCTGTGACAAAACCGTCTATGACGATGGTCTTTGAGACAGGAAGGTCTGCAGCCAAAAGCATTGCCTGCCACATTGAAGCCTGCTGGCGAAGATTGTCCTTTCCGCAGTATTGGACCATCCCATTGTCCTTGTTGTGCCAAGTGTTGAATTTCTTCATGTCGTCCGGCCAACCAATGGCGGAAATATAGTTTACAAGAGCATCGAACCAGACGTACATGACCTGAGTCGGATCTCCCGGCACTTCTATGCCCCAGGGCATCTTTGACTTCAATCTTGAGATGCTGAAATCTTGCAAGCCTCTATCAACAAAAGCCTTTATCTCATTCAATCTGTGGTTCGGTATGACGAATTCAGGATTGTTCTTGTATAGCTCCGAGAGCTTGAACTGAAAAACGGAGAACTTGAAGAAGTAATTCTCCTCTTCCCTGCATTCTATATCAAGATTCGGATGATCCGGACATTTACCGTTCACAAGCTCGGAATTTGATTTTTCCAATTCACAACCAACACAATAGTTGATCATATAGTTCTTCTTGTATATGAACCCATTCTTGTCGCAGAGCTTCCAAAACTCCTTTGCCGCCTCAATATGATGTTTGTCGGTAGTTCTCGTGAAGACAATGTCTTTTGAGATCCCAAGAAGTGGAATGAGTGCTTTGAACTTTTCCGCATATTCATCCACATATTCCTGAGGGGTTATCTTCCTTTCTTCCGCTTTCTTGAAGATCTTCGCCCCGTGCTCATCCGTGCCCGTATTGAAAAAAACATCAAAACCTTGAAGTTTTTTGTATCTGGCTATCATATCCGCCCTGATGAGCTCCATGGCAAAGCCAATGTGAGGATCGGAATTCACATACGGCAAGGTCGTTGTTATGTAGAACTTTTTGGAGTTTGGATTGGACATTAGATTTTCTCTAGCTCTTCGGCCTTCTTCCAGAACAAGGTCTTCTTCCTCTCTATGTCATCAAAGAATTCCATCATGGCGGAGACTATCGGCACGGAAAGGACTATGCCCAGAAATCCTGCCAGTTTTGCCCCTATGATGAGGGCAAGGATGACGATTATAGGGGAAACGCCCACGATCTTCTTGACGACGAGAGGATATATCAAATGGCTCTCAAATTGCTGGACTATGACGAAAAGGCCAGTCACCAAAAGGGCGGATGTCGTGCCTCCGTCTATGAAGGCAAGGAGGATCGGAGGAATTGCCGAGATGACGGGACCAAAGACCGGGATGATCTCAAGAGCAGCGGCAACTACGGCAAAAAGCAGGGCATTTCTTACGCCGAGAATGACAAGACCTAGGTATATAAGGACGCCAACAAGGACGCCAAGCAGCAATTGTCCCTGCATCCACTGGCCTATCTTCACCTGGGACCTTTTCCACAAGTCAATGACATATTTTTCATGCTTTATGGGAGTGATGAGGCCTAGGAATTTGGTGACCCCGTTTTCTTGGACGATGAGATAGAAAGAAAGGACGACGATCAATATGAATGATAGGAGACCTCCGAATACGACACTCAGAACCTTCACGAAACCGTCCGTGACATTGGAAGTTATCTCCTGAACGCCTTTGACGAGATCGCTTATCCCGAAATTCGTCGGTGCTGTCGTAACTTTCAATTGGCTCGCTGAGACATCCTTCACCAGTTGTTCCGGATTGTTCACTCCCTCGGAAAGGCTGTTGATGACAGTCTGGGGGACGACTATGTCCTTGCTTGTGACATTGAGAGGATTCCACAAAGTGGCGGAATCGAGATATTTCGGCAAGGTTGAAAGGAAAGTTGACGCTTCATCAAGGACTGCCGGGATGAAAGTGAACATGAGCCCTGTGAACACAGAGAAAATCAGAACGTAAGAGATGATAGCAGCCGGAAGCCTTTTTATCCTGAATCTCTTGAACCAGTTTATGAAAGGCTCAAGTCCGGAAGCTATGATGACCGCTGTAAGGACGACAAGCACGACATCTTTTATGTAAAACAGGAACCAAAAGAGCAGGATTATGAGAATACCCTTCAAAAATGATCCGGGGGTGATATTTATCGTCAGTTTGTTGGTGTCCTTTTCCATATGAAGGGAATGATAGCACCTAATAAAACTTTTTAAAAGCTAGAACTCCGATTTCAAGACCTCATCGACTGTCGTGAGGCCCATGGCGCATTTGACCATGCCATCCTCGATAGCAGACCTGTTCCCCTCCATTTTCGACTCAGCCTCTATCTCCTTATGCCCAGCCCCCTTTACCAAAAGCTCCCTTATGGCAGGAGTAATCCTCACTACCTCGTGTATAGCGACTTTTCCGGAATATGCGTCGTGCGCATTATCTGACTTCGGCTTGAAAAAGTGGATCTTGGACCAATCGTCCTTTTGCCCCACGATGTTCTCCTCCTTCAGGATCTTCAGGACCCTTTCCATGTCAACTATCTTTGAGAGCGTTCCTAGTTCCGACTTGGACAGAATGTACTTTTGCTTTGAATCGGAAAGTCTCCTGACAAGGCGCTGGCTCACGACAAGCTTCACCGCTGAAGCGGCTGCGAACGGCTCAACCTTCATCTGGGAAAGCTTCTGAATGGCGCCGAGCGCCGAATTTGCATTTATGGCGGAAAGGACGAAGTGACCTGTTAAAGCGGCGCTGACGCTCAAAGATGCAGTCTCGCTGTCGGCTATATCTCCAACCATGATCACATCCGAATCCTGCTTGACGAGGGAGCGCAAGCCATGAGCAAAGGTCAAACCTGCCTTCTCCTTGACCTGCATCTGGTTCACTCTCGGCATCTGATATTCTATTGGATCTTCAATTGTCCCTATGCTAATGCTCGGATTGTTCAGGGATTCAAGCATTGCATACAAAGTGGAGGTCTTTCCGGACCCCTTGGGTCCTGCAACAAGGACCATTCCGTTCCTTTCCGATATGACCTCATGGACCTTCTCAAGATTCTCTCCGAAAAGACCGAGTGATTGGAATGAATATCCTCCGACATTGTCCTTCAAGAACTTCATGACGGTCTTCTCCCCGAAATACGTAGGTGTGATCGAAACTCGGAGAGAAAGCTCCTCCCCATCTATCTTCGTCTTGAGCTTGCCTTCCTGAGGCATATCAGTAGTCTTCAAATTGGACAGTGACCTTATCTTCGAGACAATGTTCGCCGCAGCGGCTTTGGGCAATATCATGGCATCATGCAAGACCCCGGCTATCCTGTATCTCACGACCACCTTGTCCTCCATGCACTCTATATGTATATCCGATGAGTTCTGCAGAAGTGCATGCTTCACAAGCATCTCCACTACTTTTATTATCTCCCCCTCTTCCAAGGAGTTCTTCTGTATGAAATCCCCGAACTCCGTCTTCAAATGCTTCTGATATTGCAAAAGTGCATATCGCATAGACTCCGTGTCGGTAAGTCTCGGCAGGATCTTTATTCCCTTATCCTTCAAAAATTCAATTGAGGAAATATCTTTCACATCAAGAAAAGCCACTTCAACTGAATCGTTCATTCTGCTGAAAGCTATGACATTATGCTTTCGGGAAATAGGCTCTGGGATGATCGAGAGTATCGAAAGATCTATTTTATGTCCTTTAAGCTCGACAAAAGGAATCCCAAAAGAGTATGATTCCGCTTTGCGCAGATCGTCTTCCGTGATCTTCCCGAGGCTCACCAACACCTTTTCGGCAGAGTCTTTGTATCTGCCTTTCTTTATATCTCCCTCTATCTCAGAGAATCCACTTCGCGTGATGACCCCTGAGTCTATGAGGAAGTCTTTGAGCTGTTTGGTGTCTAAATGCATTTCTGCCATTATATCATTTTTTATGCAAAAATTAACCCCATTCCGATAAATCGGAATGGGGTTAAGAACTAACTATACTTGCGGAGCAACGAAGGCAAAACCGCTCTCACGACCCCACCCGAAACCAGACCTGTCGTAGTACGTGTCGAACCACGGCCCACCACCGTCCCGATTCATACTGAGCAAGCGAGGAGCGCCGTCAGAATCCTTGATGGGTTCGTGCATCGTTATGATCCAGTAAAGACCCATTGCCTTGATCTCCTCGTCCGTGAACAAGTCGCGGATGAGGCAAGCAACTTCGGCATTCGACTTTTCCATCTTGTGACGGTCGGCCTCTCTCCGAATCTTTGACGTGATGCGGTCATCATCGGAAAAGGATTCTCCCTTGATGAGCGCAATCTGCGAGACCGTGCCCTTTTTGCTTGGCTTGAAGTCTTTCGACAGCAAGAGCTGTTTGGCATAGTCGCTGATCTTGATCTTCCTGGACTCGAAGTGTTTGATCCACTCCTTGCCCGACTTCCCGTTTGAAGTGACGGTGAAGTAGATTACGCCGTCTTCTTCGCGCCAGCTGCGGACGGGGACAGAGACCACGAGTTCGTCACGGAGGAAACGGTCTACACCGTCTTCCCCGCCGAGCTTGTTGATGACTGCTTCCATCTTTCCCCACTGCATGTTCGGATACTTCCTGCTGCACCTATCCTTCTCGGCTGTTAGCCGAAACTTTTTCTTTGTTCCTGATAGGAACAAAGGGCTAGGACTCATGGTCATAGCCAAAAACTTCCGATTTTTTCAGAAACTTTTGGCTATGACCGCTTCGCAAGTATTTAAAAGAGCTTTATTACTGTTTTGGATTGTACAGCTTTTAGAATTATCTGTCAAGAGTTTGTCCCTATCTCTGCCCCTCCAGAAACTTGATGACCGCCTCATTCGAAAGGATCATTTCCACATAAGCGCGAATCCTTTCCGGATCAGCATCTTTGTACTGTTCCATGAGATGCTTTGATTCCTTCTCCACATCCTCCTTTTTCGGTTCAAGCTTCTCTTCAAGGGATATCTTTTGCAAGACTATCTGCACCTTTGCCCTCTTCTCGGCATCAGGTATCCACTCTTTCCTGAGATCCGCCCATGTCTTCTTTATATGCTTCAAGTAATCATCCGGCTGAAGTCCCATTCCGGCGATATCCGCCTTCATCTGCCCTTCCATCTTATCAAGTTCGCTTTCAATCAGAACCTTCGGCATGTCTATCTTCGAATCAGCGATGATCTTCTCGATTATGGCTATCCTCTTCTTCTCTTGTGCCTTCATTTCCTTTTCTTTAGCGATATTTCCCTTCAATTTCATCCTGAAATCTGGTACGTCCTTGAAATCGCCTAGCTTCTTCACAAACTCATCGTTCACTTCAGGCAATGGAAGGACCTCATCATGCTTATGAATCTCCCCTTCCTTATGGGTATGGTTCTGCTCCGCATACATCTTTCTGATCTGCTCTATGGTCTCTTCGATCTGTTTTTCCGTGACTTCCTCTATCTTCTCTTCCTTCTTGTTCTCCTTGCTTGCAACCTTCTTGTAGTCGGGAAGCTTCACTTCCGGCATGGTCGTGACCTTTATCTTGAATTCAAGCGGAGAGCCTATGGCGATCTTCGTTATACTGATCTCCGGCCTGCCAAGGAAATTGATCTTTGCCTCAATGAGGATCTCTATGACAGAATCCTGTATGGCCATCTCTCCGGCATCCTCAAGAAGACCGAGCTCGCCGATCTTCTCCCGAAGCACTGCATCCGGAACATGGCCCTTCCTGAAACCGGGCATCTCGGCCACATCCTTTATCTTTTTAAAGGCCTTGTCCTTGTATGACCCCAGAGACTCGCTCGGGATCTCAGCTGTTATCTCCACCTGGCAATCAGGCAGGTTTTTCGTCTCTTTTATCTTGAAAATTTTCATGGTAGGTGCAGTCTAACCGAAAATCGGACAAAATGCAAAACTGGGCGGATATTGTCCGTCCAGTCTCAAAGCCAAATGTTACAGGCTATCTATGCCTTTTCCAAGATCATCAAAGTTCACGGAACTTGCTTCCTTTTGCAAACTGCCTATATCATCCGATGAGGTTGATATGGTATTTGAGGAGGTTGTAGAAATCTCCGTGGAGCCGTTCAATAGAGACTCTATCTGCTTCTGCTTTTCAAGCCTTTGTCCGAAAAAGTAGACGGCTCCGACCACAAGGACGATGACAACGATCACTATCCCTGCGACGACCCCGACTTCCCCATCTTGATTGTTTTCTTTCATATTTTTTATTTATTACATCCCCATGGTGCTTGTAGTAGATGACTCGACCTGTTCATTGTTCTTTTGTTTTTCAACTGAGTGCATGGCGTTTATGGCATCGGTGATGGACCTGTGGGCCGCCTTCATGTTCGATTTGATATCTTCGCCGAGTTTCTTGATGTCAGAAACCATCGTCTTTCTGGTGCTTGTGGAAATGGTCTCGGCAAGCTTGTTCTCAAGCGCCGTTATGCCCTCATTGGCAAGAACTATCTTCTCTCTTGCCGCATTCAGCGCAGTTCTCGCCGAGGAAACGTCCGCCCCCGCGCTTTCCATCTTCCCTATCCTCGTCTCCACCTTGCTTGCAAGATCATCAAGCTGCTTTATGGCCTGCTCAAAACCATTCGCTATCGCCGTTCTTTTCTCGTCAAGATTCTTTCCGACCCTCTTCTCGATCTCATCTTTGAATTCCTGCTTGAGCTCCTTCAGTGCGGCCGTGCTTGAGGCCAAGTTCTGCTTTTCTTGCATCAGCTTCGCTTGCAACGCTTCCTTTTGCTCTTTAAACGCCTCTGTTGTCGAAGCAATCAACGTCTTTGAAATCTCCTTCTCCTGCAAAAGAGCATTTTGTATCAGCTCTTTCTTCAATTCAAGGGCTGCAGTCGCAGAAGCCCTGAGAGCTTCCATGTTCTGCCTCTGCAAAAAGACATTCTGCTGTATCGTGTCCAAGGTCTTCTTTATCTGCTCTATCCTGACTACGCTTGCGCTTGTGGTCGTCGGTGCCGGCGTGATTATATTCTCATCCTCTGCGCGAGCAGACCCTGACAAGAGGACCGAAAGAAGAAGAATTGATGATATGAGATATGTCTTTTTCATATGAGTGTGGTTATTGATATGCCTGTATTATACATCTTTGGAGATTTTGTTAAATGAGGCTGTGGATTACCTTTAATTATCCAGATTCTTCAAATATTCCTTCAAACCTCTAGTATAATCATTATATCGGTCTTTTTTGCGATGTTCATCATGGAAACCCAATTCCTTTCTTACTTCTATGAAATCGAGATTTATGGTTCTTTCGGTCAGATCAAGGAAATAGACTATCCTGTACCCTCCACTTTTACCTTTATTGCTGTCAGGATTCGGGATTCCAGCGGACCATGCTTCATACCTATTTTTAGGAGAACGATATATGAGCTTTTGACGAGGAAGTATGCATCTGCTGACCGTAGGAGCCCATACCTTTACAGCCTCGCGGACTTGATTAGATATCCCAATATTTTCGCTCATGCGGACAAAACTTTCTCTTTCAACGTAGATCCATGCCATATAAATGAAACGTTACTTAAAAAAATCTATATCGCGGGCATATGCATAGTCTACGATCTCATATGGTTTTGAATAGAACCACGGCGCCTCAAGATGTGTTTGAGCGACAATTTTTTCAGTGGACCAACCAGAGAACTCATCACATATTTGTTTCAACAATTTTTTCTGTTCCAAGGAGAAAACCGACTCGTCAAACTTAGAATCATCTTTCAGTAAAAAATTGATCATTTCCTCGCCATTATACGGCTTCGCTTCTGTATCAATTATCTTATCCGACTTCAATTTTGTAAGAACCTCATCGATCGTTGATGGAACAGGACCGTAACCCTGGTGTATGTACACGTCACCAGTGACAGGTCTTCCATGATCTCTAAAAAAGATAAAATCAAGGTAATACAACAGCTTATTCAGCTTTGTAGCATGCAGATACTGATTATTGCAGTATTTGATGAAGTATAAAACCGCATTTTTATAGGCCTTCTCGTCAATTTTTTGGCAAGTTTCTTTGACCATGTTATTGACTATATGATAACACGATCTGACAATATTATAAAGGGTATTGTGGACAAAACAGTTTTTGGTGATCACTTACAGAAAAAACACCGCTTAAGGACGGAACCCTAAGAGGTGTTTTTCATATTGATACATATTCAGTGTATCAGACCATTTTTGCCCGTCAAACATATCCTTATTTTACCACTACTTCGTGGCTTGCCTTCCCTTCAGCATATAGTTTTTGGATGTCAGAAGAAGAGAGGGCTGAGGAATAAATGCGAACATCATCAATTAAACCGGATAAAGAATAATTATCAATTCCAGCATTGTCTGAAGGACTACCTATTGCCAAAATACCATTATTACTTATCAGCGTAGTCTGTGTTATAGGCCATGTTTGAATTAATGAGCCATTAACATATACTTTTATTGTATTTCCATTGGAAAATTCTCCGACAATATGGCTCCAGACACCGGCGATAATAGGTTTCGTAGCAGTTGTTTTTGAATTTGCCCCACCATTTATATTCATCCTTACGGCTCCAGTGCTCAAAACCTCCAAAGAATATCCTGTATTAGCAACATAACCATATTTACTAACAATAAATTGTTCGTCAGAATCTGCCAAATTAGAAATCTTTATCCAAGCAGACATAGTTAAATTTGACGTGCCGTTCATTCTTAAAATATCCGAATCAGCGATTCTTATGTAATCATTTATTCCATCAAAACTATATGCTCCTTTATTGTTATATCCAGAAGTAGTGGCGTATGTAGGACAAGCTGTGCAAGTTCCTGTATTTCCAAATCCCGAAGTGTCTATGAGAGGCAAGTTGGGAGAATCAAACGTCCACTCTCCTACCAACTGATCCCCAATTGAGTGAAGAGTGGAAGAATCAAATCTAATCCCTGCAGTTATCTTTGCTCTGTCCCGAAGTCCTGTGATATTTGTATATATGACAGAAGAGAGTATGCCAACAATGGCTATGACGACAAGAAGTTCTATGAGCGTAAAGGCTCTTATCTTTGCACTAGAATGATAATTCGGAAGCAAGCGGTTACTCTCTCTCTCTCTCTCTCTCTCAGTAATGCTCTGTGATTAGTTAAGTTCATTATGTCAGGTATTGTATCAAACACATTCAAAAGTTCAACATATCAAACGACCATAAACGAATAACCGAGCCACATATGAGCCCGGTCATTAGTTTATTTAGCTTTTTCCTCCACCTCATCTTCCTCTACATATTCCCCCTCCACGGAAACTATGTCTATCTTCCATCCTGTGAGCTTGGCGGCAAGTCTGACGTTCTGTCCTCCCTTTCCGATGGCCAGAGATTGCTGGTCCTCAGCGACCTCTATGGTGGCTTTCTTCTCCAAATCATCAACTGAGACGGAAAGGACTCTTGCCGGAGACAATGCTTCTTCTATGAATTTTTTCGGATCAGGAGACCATTCTATGATATCTATCTTCTCCCCTCCGAGCTCGGACATGACTGTCGCAACGCGCACGCCTCTCTGTCCGACAAGCGATCCCACAGGATCTATATGCTCATCTATCGAAGCGACCGCTATCTTCGATCTTGAACCTGCTTCCCTTGCGATTGACTTCACGAGAACTGCGCCTGACCCGAGTTCCGGAGATTCAGACTTGAAAAGCTCTTCGAGGAATTTCGGATGAGAACGTGAGAGCCTCAAGAAGATCCCCTTCGGGGTCTCTTCCACTCTGTATAGATATGCTCTGATCCTCTCTCCCGGCTTGTATTTCTCGCCTGGTATCTGCTCCTCAAAAGGCAATATTGCAGTGGCTCTTCCCATATCAACAAAAAGATTTCCCCTTTCAAGCCTCTGTACTGTGCCCGTGACTATGGTGCCCTCCTTTTCCCCGTATTCGTTGAACACGGAAACTTTTTCAGCTTCCCTTATCTTCTGGACGATGACCTGCTTTGCGGTCTGAGCGGCGATCCTGCCGTAGTCTGATTTCTCTTCAAGAGGAAATACGAGCTCATCGCCCACCTTTGCGTCCTTCTTTATCTTCTTCGCATCAGCCAAAAAGATATGATGTTCGGAATTGTAGTATGTGACCTTCTCTCCCTTTTCATTGAGCTCCTCCTTCTCTTCCTCCATTCTTCTGCTTCTTCTGAACCGTTCCTCAGCCTCCTTGTCCTCCTTCTTGTCCTCACGCAAAACAACGCTGTCTTTGTCGACAACGGTCTTGAGCTGGACGAATTCCATCTTTCCGGAACCCAAGTCTATCTTTGCTTTTATGATCTGGCCTCTCTTTCCGTATTCCTTCTTGTATGCAGTTGCAAGAGCCAGCTCTATGGCCTCTATCATCTTGGCTTTTGGTATTCCCTTCTCAGCCTCCATCTGCTCTATGACCGAATTTATGACTTTTAGATCTATCATGGTTTTATTTGATTATTATTTAAAAAAATGAGTTCGCCCTGAAGCGAACTTACATGTCCTTATTACCCCTGCATCTTATCAAAATGCCTGATTTTTGTCAAGAAAACTTGATCTTTTCCATCTCTTTCCAATTCCTCCCTTCCGAAGCGTCAACCTTCATGACAATCCCCTTTGACATATCCTTGGACACTATATTCTCCATTATTCCCTTTATTTCAAGGACTATCTCCTTCGGAAGCTTCTCGTCCACCTCAAAGACAAGCTCATCATGGACCTGAAGGGTCATTTTCACCTTCTCTTCTAGATTTTCTTTCGTGATGTATTCATCTATCTTGACCATTGCAAGCTTAATGACATCAGCTTCCGTGCCCTGTATCGGAGCATTGATGGCCATTCTCTCTGCCATGGCCTTAATGAATGGAACTTTTGATCTAAGGCCTTCAAAATATCTCCTCCTGCCGAAAAGCGTCTCTGTGTATCCTTTTTCCTTTGCATCGGCTTTGACAAATTCAAGATATTTCGCCAAGCCGTGGAATTTCGTGAAATACTCATCCAGATATTTCTGCGCCTCCTCCCTCGTAGAGCCTAGATTGCCTTTCAAGGAATTCACTCCCATTCCGTACATGATGCCGAAGTTGATGACCTTTGCCCTTCGCCTCATCTCCTTGTCCACATCCTTTGGAGGGACATTGAATACCTCTGAAGCAACGACGGTGTGGACATCCTCCCCTTTTTTGAAGATATCGATGAGCTTTTGATCGTTTGAAAGGAGTGCGGCGATCCTGAGCTCTGCTTGAGAATAGTCAAAGGTCAGGAGCTTTTTGCCTTTTTCCGTTATGAACGCCTCCCGGATGTTCCTTCCGAGCTCGCTTGAGTTCGGAATGTTCTGCAGATTCGGATCGGAAGATGCAAGTCTTCCTGTCGTCGTCCCTGCTTGGAGGAACTTGGCATGAAGCCTGTCATTTGCATCGAGCATAGTTGGGATGACATCAATATATGTGGAGAGAAGTTTTTGAAATTCTCTGTATTCAAATATGAGAGGAACTATCGGATGCATATCTCTCATCTTTTCGAGCTCTGATTCTTTAGTAGATAATGCACCGGAACCAGTCTTTTTCTGATTCTTGGGTTTTAGGCCAAGCTTAACAAAAAGAATCTCTCCCAATTGTTTAGGTGAATTGATATTGAAATTCTCCCCGGCAAGCTTCCATATCTTTTCCTCAAGAGAGGACAGCTCCTTGTGATATTTCTTGGATAGGGCATTGAGCTCTTCCTTGTCTATCTTCACTCCGTTATTTTGCATCTTGACTATGACGGGTATCAAAGGTTTTTCTATGGTCTCCCATACTTTTTGAAGCTCTCTTTTCTTTATCTCCTCGGAAAGGACCTTCTTCGCTTCCTTTGCATCTCTCGTCTTTGTGAAATTGAAAACATCCTCGGAAGTCGGACTTGTCATGTTCGAGTTTATGAGCCAAAGCATGACAGAAAGCTCCGGGATGTCCTCGTATGTCTCATCGGATGCAGTTTCAACCTTTTCCTCCTTCACAGCGGATGCTTTGCCATGCAAAACATCCTTGAGCCTCTGTCCCAGAGTCCGAAACTCGAAATCGTTCCATACAGCATTGACCTTCTCGACATCGATCGCTTCCTTCCATGTCTTTTCAGGCAATGAGAAATCTATGGGAGCATTCCTGTTCACAGTACCGAGCATTTTGGAGAACTTAGCCTCCTCCTCCCCCTCGAGAAGCAATCCTATTATCCTTTCCTTTATTCCCGCTTTCTCAAATTGTGTCTTGTCCTTCTTTAGCTTCTTATATATATCCTCAATGCTGCCGAAATTGATTATTAGATCAGTTGCAGTCTTCTCCCCTATGCCTTTTATGCCTATTATATTGTCAGACGGGTCTCCGCGAAGGCCTTTGTAGTCCGGAAGAAGCTCCGGTCCGAAGCCGTATCTCTCCAAGACCGCTTTTTCGTTGTATATGATGGTGTCTTTGATGCCTTTTTTAAGGGTATACACTCTGACCCTGTCATCATCCACGAGCTGAAGGGTGTCCATGTCCCCGGAAGCGATGACTATATCAATATCTTTTTCCTTCTTCATCTTCTCCACTATTGTCCCTATCATGTCATCAGCCTCAAATCCTTCCTTTGAATACAGAGGGATATTGAAAGCATTGAAGATGTCGTATGACCTCTTCAATTGTATGACAAGCTCTTCATCAGCTTTGGCTCTGCCGGCTTTGTATTCTTTGTATGCCTCATGTCTGTATGTCGGTTTGGGAAGATCGTAGCAGGCGATGATGTAGTCCGGCTTGAGATCTCCTATGATCTTCAAAAGCATCGTGGAGAGGCCGTATAGAGCGCCTGTCGGCACGCCCTTGCTTGTGGCAAATTCTGGAAGCGCATGATATGCGCGATGGATTATGGCATGGACATCAAGAAGGACCAGAACCTTGTTTTTATTCTCTTTCGTCATTGGACCCATTATATCATGGTTGCATAGGATCAATTTGAGACCAGATATTTATTCTTCTCTTCCTCGTATATTGATCGTATGCTCAGACCATCAAGACTTGAGCTGTATATCCTCACATCATCAAGCGAGCCTACAAAATTGGTGCAGCAAATCCCCTTGCCTATTCTTGGAGCAGAATCATTCATGTTCGCAAAATATGTGATTGATCTTGTTCCGACCTTGTTCCCATCGACATAGCAGGAAAATATGCCATTGACCCGGTCAAAGACACCTGCAATATGATGCCATGAACCATCATTTACGGATCTGGATGTGCAACCTGCGCCGAAAGATTCGTTCAAGCCTCCGCTATTTCCGATTAGAAAAGCTATTTTCCCGTCAGCCAGTCCAAACCTATATCCATCTCCGCCGCCTGCATTCGCTATGGTATACATTTGACCGTTCGTGCTCGTAGTCTTGATCCATTCGGTGAATGTGAAATTGCTGTTTGATATGCCAAATCCCCTTGAAGGGGTGAAGTAGTCAGCTCCGCTGAAAGAAATAGAATATCTTGATTGCGTTTGATTATATGTATCTGTACTCCAAGACGTACCTGCAGTGTTTATCGTTCCATTATTCCCCAATCCGCTTGCATCTTTTATGACAGTTCCCGATCCACCAGTTCCTTCCTCAAGGTCATATTTTCCCACAAGCTGATCTCCTATGGAATGGTACAAGCTGGAATCAAACCGTATTCCAGCAGTTATCCTTGCTCTGTCCCTGAGCCCTGTGATATTCGTGTAGATGACTGAAGAAAGAATGCCCACGATGGCAATGACTACGAGAAGCTCTATGAGAGTAAAAGCTCTTTGTTTCATAAGTTTATTATATCAAAAAAGATGGATTTCCGCTTTGTGAAATCCCCATCTTGACTTTGTTATTATTGCTACATCCATACGAAAGGGATTCCAATCCGATATTGTCCAAACTATCTAAATATCTTTTCAAACTTATTCTCTATTTGAGCTCAGAGAAACGTTCAAAAAGCCAATGATTGCCTCTGCGCACTAGTGTCGTAAAAGGATGTTGTGCAACGCAAAAATAGAAAAATATCACTTCCGAGATACTCCGGAAGTGATATTGGAAATTTCTGAGATTTTTTGATTAAACTTTTGGCTTGTCGAGTTTGTTGAGACCAAGCATCTTTACTCCGAAGTAAACTACAAGAGCAACGACAATAAAGTCGATTATTACGCTGATTAGATCACCGTAAAGTATTTGGGTCGAGCCGACGTTTACCGCTGCCATCTTTAATCCTGTTGCCGAACCAAGAGCAAGCCCTAAAAGAGGATTGATAATATCTGTAACGAGAGCCGAAACGACTTTTGATACTGCTCCGCCTAAAATAAAACCGACAGCCAAACCGATAACCCCCTGTTCTCTTACAAAATCAATGAATCCTTTCATATTTATTAAAATTTAACTAATAATATAAACATTGTATCATATTTTCACCTTACGATTCTATTTTCAACCTTATTTTTCCTAAACATATGGTAATTTCCCTCTCATTCTCCGAGATGAACTTAAAATTGATCTTTATATGATCCTTGGGTAGTATATCCACGACTCTCTCCGGCCATTCTATGAAGACAATGTTTGTTGGATCTGAAACTGTTGTTTGCCAACCAAGAACAGAAAGTTCTTTTGCGGAGTTCAATCTGTATGCATCTATATGTATGAACCTCTTGAGATCTTTGTGCTTTATATCGTATATCTTCTCAATGACGAATGTCGGGCTGGTGATGTCTTCCTTGATGCCTAGTGTCTTTGCGACAAATTGAGTGAAGGTGGTTTTGGCTGAACCTAGATCGCCGTACAAGCCAACTACCAAAGCTCCTTTTGAGCTCTTTATGTTTTTTATGAAATCTTTTGCTATGTTCTCTGTTTCCTTCAAGCTTTTGCTTATCATATGGGGGATGTTAGCACAAAAAGGGGGAATAAAAAAAGCCCTCTGCTTAGCTTTCGCTAAACAGAGGGCCCGTTACGACCATCAGGTGGCTTACTTCTTTAGCCGCCTGAAATCCCCATTGCCTTCGGGGACAAGCGTCCACAAGTGCCTTCCGAGACTTGTGTCCATGCTTTGGGTGAGGGTTTTGCCCCCGTACGAAACAGTAACGCTGAATATCCCACCGGAGTGAGAACAGAACCCGTGAAGTTCACCCGATGCCAAAGTATATTTGGCGCCGTTTGAGTCCACGACCTCGGCCGGTAAACCAGCCGAATTCTGAATCGACATGCAAGGGAGGTTTAGATCCCCATAGTCGATTGGGCGTTGCTGCACCGTTTTGTTCGGCGCTGTTTGGTCAGGAGCGGACGATGACTTCGTCATCGTACCCGCACCATAGCCAACATTGAGGCTTCCTCCCCGAATCGTCGCAATGATGCCGACGACGAGAAAGATAACGGCTAAGGTCACGATAGAGACCTTCGCCACATTCCACATCCGCCTCCAGAAACTGGCAGCGGCTCTGCGCGTCGCCGGCGGGTTCTGCACTTCGTACAGAATCACCAGGACATTGATGAAAGTGAGAACTCCCACCAAGAACCAAACCAAACCCCAACCCGACACGTGAAAGAAAAAGAAGTCCAACATGTAGGACTCTCCTTGTTTGTGATCCCCAGTAAAGGGGTACCTCTACCAACAATTATACACGATAATAAATATTTGTCAATACCTTTTAGGAATTATAATACCCTTGTTTTAAGCCTTGTTTTGACAATACAAAACCCCGCTTTTTAGCGGGGTTTTGTTGATTACTGTATTTGTCCCTCTCCGACTGCTACCCATTCACCTGTAGATATCTTTGATATCACAGTGTTCGGATTCACATTGTTGAGTTTCTTCTGTTTGGCAAGCTTCATGATGGCCTCTGATGAGAGAAGGACCTTCTGTGATCTGGCATATGCCTCTATATCAGAGAGAAGCTGTGAGTCTGAGCTGGTCTTTGGTGTTTCTGTTGATTGTGTTGATACCAAGACTGGTGTCAGTTCTGTCTGCTTCTTCTTGAGGAAGTAGAGGGATACTGCAGCTGACCAGAGTATGAGGGTTGTGACAAAGAGGATCATCTTTTCTGTATCTCCAGCTCCTGTATATGGGAGGTCTGAGAGGTATACGGCTGAGAGAGGGTTGGTATCGTTGTATGCCAAGACTTGGTTGGTCGTCCCTACGCTCACTGCACAGTTC
>Ga0172381_10000343_pt1 | contig 56669 bp, 129 predicted proteins | sample Leawel6488metaG_FD_119754 | JGI IMG/M metagenome (GOLD analysis project Ga0172381, IMG submission 119754) | Leachate microbial communities from a municipal landfill in Southern Ontario, Canada - Leachate well 64-88 metaG | ecosystem: Engineered > Solid waste > Landfill > Unclassified | place... | reverse complement strand
TCAAGCTTAACTGGATCGTGATACACTGAAACAACATGGTCCATAAAGCACCATCTACCTGAAGCCATCATGAATTTTAATACCATCTGTCTTTCTTTCTACTTGGGGATAGATTCACTAATTTGGTTAGGGCAGTAGGAATTGAACCTACCCGCGCTCTGCCTGTGGGATTACTCTATGAGAATTACCACCTCTGTTACCTGTTATCGCGGAATCCATATGCCCACATTACTGGCTACCAAGAACTTACAATTTGTTCTATGACGCTTGTGTATTTACCTGGAATAAATGCTCTAATTCCCCTTGTATCTAACTTAAACACCTCAATCTTCATTTACGCCCTCCTTAATTAATTCAGTAATTGCCTCAGCTCTGCGAATTATCTTATCTATCTCCTCGCTTACTTGCCTATCAATGTCACCCAAGTCATAATAATCCTCGTCCTTCTGGGCGTTAAGCACTTTCGTGACCCTGCCATTACCACCTATATGCAGGTTTCCATCTGGATTACGCTGTAGATTATTGGCATCAATTTCAGCTTCGCCAATACTTGAATTAAAGCAATTCTCAATCGGAATATTATATCGCTTAGCTATCTCAGTTACCGGAACAAATCTACCATCTATATAACCTGGAACTACAACATAGCAGATAGACTTCACTTTTCCCTCGTGGCTTTGATTGCGTAAATAGCCGATATAATAAATACAATAATTAATATATAGGTCATTGACTCGCCACTATCGTATCTACCATATTCATTGTATCTATTATATCAGTAATATGCTCACTTACCCTTAAATCAGTTGCCTTAATCATGAGCTCGTGATCGTCATGTCCCCTAATGACAATTATATTATACTTGTGACATATCTTCTTGTACTTCTTTAGAAACTTACCGTAATCAGATTTCATCAATTCTCCCGATAAAAAAGGGCACTACGAGAGTACCCTAATTATTAGATTGTTATAAATTACTCAGTCCAGAATGATAACTCTTTAGCTAAAGCCGTAATTGATTCCGAATTCCCATACGAAAAATCTTCGATAGTATTGTAGCAAGAATCGCCATAAGTATCCACGACATCATCAATACTCTCGAAATCGTGTTCAATTTCCCCAGTCTCGGAATTGAATAACTCAATCTTGTCATCGTCATCAGGGTTTGGTTTGGTAATTGTAAAGAGTATGAGATTCTCTGCGGGGGTGAATAGGTATGCTGAGATTTCTTTTGTCATTGGACTTCCTTTGTTGTGGTTATGTTAGTTTGGTTTGCTGGTACATATTCCATTGGCTTAAATGCGTTATCTATCGCATGCTTTAATGTTTGCGGCGACATCCAACCAGAGATTCTCATGACTTCTTTATCATCTACCATGAATCTGAATTGAGGTATATCTCTTGGGTTTATTGTGATATCTGGCTCATGATTTACCCTAAACTCTACATCAGGGTATTCTTCATGCATTGCTATAAACTTAGGCTCTAACTCATCGGAAATCACTACATTGATTCGGCCCGACCTGTACATTATAACTCTGTTCATATATCCAATCTCTGTTGTCTTAGGGTTAATTTAAGTTCCTCAACTTTACGCTTTAATCTAGCGTTCTCTTGTCTTAGTTCTAATAACTCTTTGTTGGTGGTCTTAGCTAGCTCTTGTCTTAAAACCCTACACTCTAAATCTAATTCTTGCGTCCTGGTCATAGTTTACTCTCGTTCTTTGCAATCGAATCTTGAGTGATATGGAATTCTAAATGGTCTCGGACTCCATTTGATATATTCATTCATAGTCCATATATCCCAGAATAACTTAGTATGTCGCGGTCTCCAGTTAGATCGACCAAATCCGAAACGCATTACCCTCACTTATCCTCCATTTATAACAATATAATAAATCTATCTATAGTTGTCAAGACAATTCTATGAACAAATGGAAAGTATTAGTTCTCCCGATAAGTTTTGTATTGCTATAAATAGTGTAAGATATTATATTACTATTATAGGTATCTCCTTGCCTATGTTTATAGCCCCACTAGAGCGCCTCCCGCTGATGGGGCTAATTAATTTTACTCGTTCCCTTTATCCAATCTCTTAATTGCCCCACACTGGCACTGTACATCTACCATGCAACCCAGACTGTTGGGGGTAAAGCTAAATGTAAATCTACCGTCAATAGTTGATCTAAGCGCCGGGCACTGGGAATCATGTTGGAGTTTCCAGACTTCAAAGATTTTAGACCGCTCCTTATTCAACCGGAACCTGCATCCATTAGTTAGAGTTTTTATTTGACCATAGGCTAAGTGAATATTCTTGATAGCAGTCTCCATATTAAATTTATAGTAGTCGAGCTTATCATTGATAACATTCTCTATCTCCTGATACATGAATATAGCCCTGTCATCAAAAGTTCCAGATTCTTGTGTTAATAATAAATCACCATATCTTCTTAGCGCCCATTTTAATTCTTTCCATGACAATTTTTGAATAATAATATACAAAACAATATCATTGATATTATAAATAAGCCTGTATCTAATGTATGTTCTAATTTACCAATAGCTTGCGCTAGCTCCTGAATAGCCTGAACTTCTGTCATAATGAGTTCTCCTGTGTAGGCACGTATTGCTGTAATACTTTAATTTTATCTGACAATACTTTTATAAGTATATCTTGAGCCTGACTATACAGACTATAGAAATTAGTATTTCCGGCTGATTCAAGGGTTTGTATTTTAAGACTATCATTCTTTGTACATAGTTTATCAATCTGGTCATACCAAGCCTTATCATACTCATCTAATTGGGCCTCTATCTTGTCTCTAAGTTTACGCCTATCTGCCCAATCACCCCTTACGCAAGCAAAGGCGTAGTCCTCTATTAAATCCATCATGTCGTCTATAAAGATGTGTAGAATATAATCTCTCATCTAGCCCTCAGTATTTAATAGTTTCTTATAATTATAATTATCTATCAATCGCATTAACTTATACCTATTCATCTTTCGCCTCACATTTTAATCATTAAGATAATAGCAATAGCCGCTAATATGAATACTCGGCTATCTTTTTCGATATGCATGTTAGTTCCTGCTTAAAGTTGTTAAACTAAAGTAATCCTTAATGTCCCTTGTGTCAACACTTGTCCCCATTCTTAAACCCTGTACATTCTTAAATTGTGTTAAAATGTTTAGCATATTGTTGGACTCGGCAAATTGGTATAACTTATCTCGATTAATAATCATCATATTCCCGTCGCCTTTTACATAATATAATATAATCGTCTTAGCTAATCCAGTGAGCCAGCCCGAAGTTTCGGCGTAATCAACAGGTAAGATAATGTTATTATAATAAGGTTCTACTTCTATCTGGATAAATAATGGTTTAGCTTCTATGCGTCTGTCACCATTAGCATCACTCTTTAGTACAAACCTAAATAAACTCACTGAATTATTCGCCCCCCACTTTTTTAAGGCGAGGGGATATTCTGGGAATTGCTGGCTTCCATCCGGGTATAAATTAGTAAGACTGGCTAAGTCTAATATAAAGTAAGTTGACTTGAGATTCAATAGATACCTCATTATTCTTAACTTAGCTATACTTATTGACTTAGCGACATCGTATGGGATAATCTTAGGGTGTGGCATGTTTGGAATTATTCTCCTCAGCCATCTTTTTAACGTTATCTCTCAACCACTCCACGTAACCACAACATATAGCTTCGATGTCGGTTAATGGTAACTCTACAGTAAACTCTACGCCGCCAGTCTTGTACGCGCCCCTTGGTCTACGAAAATAGATTCGACACTTAGGATGTACCGCCTTCATATAATTACCCATATATTGAGCGAGAATATTGGATACCCACGGTACAATTACAACCTGCATAGGAACAGGCGGGTCCAATAGTTCTTCCTTCACAATATCTACTTTTTCTTCTGACAAATTCCCTCCCAATCTTTTCTATTAACAACTTCAATTTTCTTAATCCCCGACATGGGGTAAATATTTACATGTCTGAACGTGTCTTGCTCCTTAGAGTAATCTGAACCTATAGTAATGGAATCTTTGGTATGCTTAATGATTATACCAACACTTATCAACTGCATCAAATCATAGGCCTGGCAATCTTGATAGCGTTGAGTGCCTCCACCAAACATACAAGCGTCCTTCCAATAGATAATTGCAATACTAAAAGTGTTCTCAAGTTTAACCGACTTCAACTTATTCTTCATTAAACCACACTTTCAATAAATTAATTTTATATTCCCAATGCGAGTGTTGTCTAAAATAAACTATAATATCTTCAGCGCTTGCATTCTTAAACATATTAATTATCCACTCCGGTCTATTCTTCAAATTCATCTCCCTGGGACATAAAATCTAACCAATGTTTGTAACAATACTCCTTGTAATTGCCATTATATGGTTCATTATAAGCATAACAATTATTTTTAATAGGACAATCGCCACAGTTAAACTTATCCATTACAATATCAAAATCAATATGATTAGTCAAGTCTGGGGCTCCACCATTTGTCTACTAAATCCCAATCGATAATCTCAACAATAATTTCATCATCAACTTCTTCCTCATATACGGCGTCAGCAACACTTGATAATAGTGAATCAATATCTTCCGGATCAAACCAACTCTTAATCTTATTATCGTATTCAATTATACCGAGACTATTTAACCAGACCAGATTATTACATTCCTGCATAAATTCAGACTTATTCATCGCGCTCTCTCTTCGTCAATTTCTACATTAATTATATTATACCCGTTGGCTTGACATGATATAATCTTAGCCTTAACTAGATCTTCCGGACCCCACCAACATTCACATCCATAAACAAATTTATCTGAATCTAATTTAATTCTAGGATTAATTATACCTGCTTCGCTTAATATCGCACCCATTCCACCACAACTCTGGTCCGGAACAAAGTCTCCCTCATAGACGCCATAGCCTAATAATTTAACATTCTTGCCTTCTGTGCCCAATATAGCCCCTACGCGTGAACCAACTTTAGTCATTTAATCTCCTTAGATAGATTGAATTTTAAATTGAGATACATAAGCATCCTCATGGTAGCATTAAGCGCACAATCCTCCCCCCGCTGATCGTCAGCGTACAACTTATCCAAATGCCCTTGAGCTTTCTTTAAATGATAGTTCTTATCCTTGACGTTCCAAACTATTGCCCTATATTTCTTGGTATTAGTTTTCATCAAGTCGCAGAGTTTCTCAAGTATTGTCACTACATCGATATTGTAATTATCATATAGGTCGGCAATATAATCGCAACCATTACAGAGCTTATCGTATTTCACTTAATCTCCTTTATCTGTTGAATCCCCATCCATATATGATTGTTAATTATCTGCATTGGGTTTATATCGGGACATCTATTGTATAATTCTATTAGAGCCTTAACGACATCATTAGGCGCCTTAATATTAATCGTAAATTGCAGCTCCCCCTCGGGTGTGATGTGATGATAATCGGCATGGCCAAACCCGAACATCTTTGAGAGCGCAACCATATCAACCCCGAACTGTTGCCTAATTTTAGACTTATATCTACCCTTACCTTTGGTGTTAATTTCTGGTGGGGATAATAGGTCTAGTCCCCTGAGCCCGGACTTGTATCTATAATGTATAAGCTGACGAGAGAGACCTGACTGGCGCCCCCACTCTGTCGCGGTTTTTACAACACCATCAATTTCAATTTTCATAACTCTCCTTATTAGGAATCATTCCCATTAATCAATCCTCTTATGAGTGGTAACTCTTATCATCCGATAATACTCACGCTCGTCATTAGGTTTGTTGTCAATCCATTCTTGCGCCATGGTTTTACTATCAACTATACCGGGAAGAAAGATATCTATTCCGCCTTCCTCTACAGGCTTACATGTGGTATTAATAACAATCACACATTCACTCTCCGATACCATCAATTTCAATTTTCACTTAACCTCATTGTTAGGAATTTTCCTATTTATCTCTAAATCTATCATTCAATTTAACCAACTCCCAGTAGACAAGTAATATAATTACTATCCCCACACCTATAACTGTAAACATCCCATTCATCAGCACTCCCCCTCGCAATCTTCAGCCAGCTCTCGTTGGTCCCACGCGTTATGAATAATTACCTCTACATCTTCTCCACCAAGGTCATAACCCATTTCAACCCTGGGCACGCAGGGGCAATCTATGGATTCCTTATGCTCTACAATATCATTAATTGGTATAATATGATATTTTATAGTCATTAATCCTCGAATATTAAAGGGTTGTCGGTTATTACTCCATGCAATCCCGAAGCGAAACTATCTACAAAATCTTCCATATCAATTTCTGACTTATACCTATTCTCAAGTTTTCTGTCAAAAATAATGGCATGAACAATCTCGTGCAAAAGGGTATTTTCGTTAAAACAAATATTGTTATCCTTGCCTATCTTAATAATAGACTTGACATAATTGATTGTGCCAGCAAATCCCTTAGTCTTTTTTCTTAAATTCTTAATCATTACTACACTATAGTGAGCTCCACCTACTTTTACCGAATTTGATATTTGCATAATCTCTCCTTACTGGTTCGTGGTTGTTTATAAAATATAATTAATTTTTATTATAATGTCAATCATTTTCTTTAATCTCGCGAAAGTTTATTCCAAATTAAATTAATGCCATACATTGTAACAATAAACAATAATGGATATATATTAAATCTAAACCTCATATTCTCACCTATTTCTACTAATTGTGGCAGAACGGAAATATATAGGATATTAAAAATCACAAACGCCCAGAATAATTTTATACTTATATACTTATTGAGTTTGGCTATATTCATTTTAATCCTCTTAATATATTAATATTCCAGAAAAACACAGAGTCCTCCCAGTCTACAGCAACTGGTATTTTGCCAACTGGGCTATGCAAATATCCTTCTGGAAGATTGGGATTATCAATAAGTATCCGCCAGGCAGAGTCTTGCTTGGCGTCTTTAGTAAGTTTTAAAATTATAATTCTCATTGATTCAACTTCTTGTTCAAGTCTAAGTAGTCTTACCTCCAAGCTATCTGGATTATCCGGAACCCAGTAGGTCACATTACCCTTAGATGTAGATAATGTTTTCCAATAAGCTGACACTGATACTGGAACGATAAGTAATAGAATAAGTAATAATAGTTTCTTCATTTTAGCCACCAATAAACCTTTCTTAATTTAGATATATTTGTAGGAGCGCCTGACCCCTTAGGTAAAACATACTCGGCTTTGCCATAAGAAAATTGCTCAGGAATAAACCAATAATAGGATGGTTGTAGATAATATTTAAATGAATAGAAGATAGAGGTGAGATATAGGTTATGGTTAGTTTTAATTATTAATTTACCGTCATTAAATTGCTGTTTAGATATGAGTAAATAAACCCATTGATTTCTATTATTTCCCCCTGTTTTAGAATTAAAATCATCAAGTATGGGAATACTATGTTGTGGTAAGTTTGGGTAAATACTTGAATTTCTTATAGGTAGGCCTATGCCAAGTTTATTAGGATATTGCCAAAGCCCAGCGAAGGGTTCCAGTATATTAGAAGCTGAAATTTTACCATCCTGAGCCAGTTTTAATCTTTCATTAAATGGTAATTGTAATGTTGACACACGATAAAATGACATGCCACCCCATGATGACGAGTTAAAGATTCCAAAATAATAGTAGTTCTTGGCATATAGCCCAAATACTAGAGTTGCCATAATAGTGGCTGTAATTAATATATTCTTTTTACGACACAAGGTAACTATTGGAATTAGAATAATAATAAGCCATCCTATATTAAACACACTTCTAAGTAAAGGCAAAACTCCACATAATATTATAAACAATATAGCATCGGACTCCTTATTATATTTTATAAATCTTATTAGAGCAAGTCCGGATAACGCTATTAATGTAGTTACTAAGTATTCATAGAATATCAGGTTTTCAAATAATACAATAGATGGAGATAGTATAAATATAATTGTACCTATAGTAGCAACCCATTTATTTACTTTTAACTCAACTAAGATTTGATATACAGTTAGTGTTATAACAACACCAAGTCCCCAGTAAATGCATTGAAATACGATGTTATAGCAACCAGGGAAAATTGTCTTTATGCCATCAAAGAATATTGTGAATAATGGTGGCTGTGCGTGGTAGTACCAAATAGACTCCAGGTTAAACCACTCCATAGGTATTACATGCATGAAATGAGTATCATCCCAAATGTATGCTCTTAATCCCATCGCATATAATAGCGCCCTACTTATAACAAATACCAATATCAATAATAAAACTTTCATATTCCTCCTTTTATTGTAATATAAATAACATATATTCTAATGTCAAGAAAAATCTTAGCAGACATAGAAAATTGAAACCTGATTCTGAAACAGATTTGTCTTGACAATAATGTATATATACCTTATATTGGAGTCGCCCCGAGGGAAATTATTCGGTAGAGTGAACAAATAATCAGCATTGACAAGATGATAAAAATACCTTATATTAAAGAATCCGCCGAGGGGGACGCCCGCAGAGAAATTGCGTAAATGGGTAAATGTTAATTCTCTTGTGAGTAGACCGTTTATGTGTTTACGCGTTTACAGGAATTTTACACATAGTGCAATTGTGCAGAATTTGGGTAATTGCACAGAATCAAAAAGGTTTGTAAACGTGTAAACTAACAATTCACTAACTCATAAAACAATAAGGTTTCTGCAATTACCCAAATATATAAATTATTCTATTGTGTTTATTATTATTATTTATTATATTATATTGGGGAATTATATGTATTTTTATTTTGAACATTTATAAAAGATATTTAACTTTTCTATTGCAAATACCCAGAAATGTATTATATTATAATTGTGATTTATAAACTAACTTAACCTAGGAGGCAAAATGGTTTCAAGACAGTATGCATTAAGGAACTCCAGAGATTATTTGGAACTTAAGTCGAACAATGATTTGGATGAAAGTATCCCATTGACACTACACCTAAGTGAACAGGACTACGATGCGATTTCCAGTTATGCAAGAGGCTCTAGAATTAAACTTAATATCATAACCAGGAGCTTAATCCTTAGAGCAATTAAGTCGGTGGAAATAGATGCCGAGGTCAGGAGTGAGACATTGGCTAATGTCACAATAATAGGAATGCCAGATTTATACGATTCTGTTCTTGGTATTGCTAAGACCAGGCGCACAACATTTGATGAAATCTACGCTATGTCCATATTGTCTATGTTTATGCGTGTCGGGTTGAATTTAAATCTAAGGTATATGGATCCCAATAAGGTTAAATCCTTGTTTATCCCCGCTATAGAATTGGATCGTAATAATTTTATAATGAAGTTGACGTCTAATGTAACCACAATATACCCAGCATCAGGAGTATTGAAATCTATACGGACTTCAATACCTAAAGGCGTATATGATTTACTGTGTAAGATTGCAATTAAAGCAAACTGTAAGGTCTCTAGAGTATGTACCGATATAGTTAGCAAGTCCTCTAGGTCATTACACCTTGTTGCCCCAGAAGCACTAAGTATCAGAGTTAATTTAGGACATAGTGTAGCGTTTAGAATACATGAATTCTCCATAAACAATAATATTAGCTTTAGTGATGCCGTCGCTGTAATTGTTGCTATGGGGCATCAGTCTATTGTTACCGAATCCGAAGATATTAAAACTATAGACTATTTATATATAGAGAATCTTAGACAGTATTGCTCCAAGTATGACAATATTGGGTTTAGGGCCGTCAAGGCCATGATTAAAAATGACAGGAAAACTAGTCATGACCTAAAAGACTTAATATTTAAACTTGCTACAGGTAAGATGGGGGATTAATGACAACGGATACAATAAGCCCAGAGAAAGTAATATCAAATCTTAAATCTATCTTAAAACTTAGAAAGAAGCCCTATATCGAAGCAGAGTTAAAAGATATATTATTCCTTATAGATAGTATAGCCGGAACATCATACCTATATTTTTATCTCGATCAAGTATTCGAAATTGCCAAGACTACCGATATTGATGCTATGATGAAAGATTCTGGTATAGCATTAAGTAATAATAAGTATGAGGTAGATTTAGACAACACTATTATTACAGAGATAGCAGATGATTTAAAGACATGCTTTAAGGAAAGGCATTCCGAGAACATGTGGCAAATTATGGGTGAAGAAATAACTAGTATTATTAAACTTAATTTAAGGAGATTGAGATGATTACATTGAGATCGTTGGGTCTTGAAAAGAAGCCTACAGATGTTATTATAGAAAAGTTGCTCAAAAAGTTAAACCAGTTTGGCGATATGCTTGATGAGGCGGTTAGGCTAATGAGTATATATGAAACTGAAGCATCGGAAGAATGGTCTCGAAAGACTAAAGAACAAAGTGATTATTATATCAAATCGGAGGAGCCATATCAATTCTCAGGTGTACTTCCGATATTACCATTTAGTATTGTAGAAAAGGAGAACAAGTGATGCTAAGGGATATGATATGGAAATAAGATATAGATTGATTCGAGGGCGTAAGAAGAAAATAGTTTACCATTCAATTGAGATGAACGACGACACAGAAATTATTAGATACCTAAATACTTGTATTAACACTCTGATTGATGGCGAGAGACTAATGAATGAAATATTGCGGAAAGATCCATTCTATAATTCAATATCTATAAATAGTGTAGGCTATAAGTATTTGCATGCGGGATTATGGCACACATAGCCTATAGAAAATTATAAAAAAATATTTTAGAATATGTGAGAAGCGAATGACACTAAGATATAGGTTAGCCATGAGACGTAAGAAGAAAACATTAATTGGCACAGGATTATGCAGAATGAGACTTGATAGGTTTATCCACTATTTAAAGGAAGATTGCAAAACCTCATCGAGTTATGTATTATTATCAGATGAAATCGCTCGGGCTTTCGGGCTATTGTAAAATTATAAAAAAATATTTTAAACCCCTGCTTGGGATTGGATATAGTCTGCCTGAGTGGGGGTATTTTTATACTGTTACAAAACTGAATTTTAAACCAGCAAACAAATCCAACAAGTATATTCCGCAATATCGCGCTAAGTAATTCTAATAAATACAACTACTCTATATGTAATAAGAAACTAATACGAGTAATAAATAAATTCAGACAGAAATTAATAAAAAAATAAATGGAGGACTTGCCCGTGTGATAGACTGTACTTACATAAAACAAACCCACGCCCGCTCGATCGTCCAGTCCGCCTCCCCATCCCCCATCCATATCCAGATTGTCCTGCTAATTCCATCTATTTTCCAATTTAGTATTATAGATTTACAATGATAAATCCATTACATCACAATTATCATTACATTGATAGGGTATAATTATTGCTATGCGGGATTATAATATAATTACTTACACTAAAATTCGGCTTGGCTTAGATTTTGCTTATTTATATGAGTTTCTATCTTGACTATCTTATTAACCAATTGTAATTTATTTATAGCAGTGCTAATTTTTCGGCCTTGATTAGATAGTCAACAGTTAATTATCTTAATGCCGCCTGATATTTACATCCTGTTATAATAATAATGCGCCATAATCAATCGCACCAATATAACTCATTGCGCTACAAGTTTATCACTATTTCGGAATGTTCAAGTTTTGAGCAATTAGCATTGTGTTAATTATTACACTTCCACAAGATATATATGACTTTCGCAAATATTATAGAAAATCACACAAGATGTATTGTTTGTTCATTTTTTGAGCAATTGTTCAGATTTTATACAATCAACATTATGATAAAACTTACACTACAGTTCGCCACAAGTTTAGCGTAAACCCTTGCTATATATAGTTATAGCGCTAATTGTTCCACGTGAAACGCTTTAATATATTGGCACGGCGATTGCAATAGAGTAAACCGTCAAGTGAAGTTGACTTGATAATTGACAATTCAATAACCTATAGAGTTAAGCGCAATCTCTCAAAAATGCGCAATCAAAAAAAGGGAGTTTATCATGTTTGACAAAGAAACGGTATCGGTCGCAACACTGTCGCACAATGTCGGCAAATCTGACAAGACAAAGGACACCCGTTACTGCAAGTACGAAGTCAACGGAATGGCGATTTCATTCTCACAACCAAAAGATAACCCATTACCGCCCGCGTTTCTGAAAATCACAACGGTCAAGTCTTCGGCGGTCGAATTTGAAAATTTAACAAAATAATTTAGCAAAAGTTAAGCGCCAAACTTAACTTGATTTATCCCACCAAATAGTCCACAATCAATAATCACAACCGGATATTTCCCAAGATGTCCGGTTTTTTTTGTCAAATTCCTTATTGATAATGATTATCATTAGCATTTTGTTGTCCTGATAGGATAATTGATTCTCTATGCGTGTTACTATTTTTAAATTCGTGTTACTTGCAGACCGTATTGTGCTATTAATTTAGCTTTTATAGCTATATTATGCTACGATTTTAGCATTTAGATTCCTATAGTGTTACGATTATTATTTTCGTGTTACTGTAAATCTTATTGCTATAATCTTAGCCCCAGAGATCTCCGACAGATCCATTTGGCTACAATCTTAGCATTGACCTAGCGAAAATCAATTATGCGGATAGTCTCTAGATTGCCTTTAAAATGCCCGTCAAGATGTCAAAAATCAATTTAAGCGCATTATTTTCGATTTCATGGGTAATTTTACCGCTTGACCGTTAATTATTTCTCTTCTAGTATTAGCGATACTTTTAGCCACATGGCTTCTTCTATTACATTAACTATATTAGTTTAATTATTTTACTGCTTATATCTCTTTAGTCAATAATCCCGATAATCTATTCTATATATTTTATAAGTTAATTTAGATTATATAATATATATTACAAGATTAAATGTGAGCGTCAATAGGTATTCGCCAAATTTTTCGCACAACAAGTCAATGCCGCTCAATGGTTTAAGTTGGATAGTGAACATTTGGATGAATTATTTTTGGCCTGATTGAACTACGAACTTGTTAGCATTTGGTTTTTTTCGTAATTTGGGAATCAGGAAAAAGCGACTTTGAAATTACGCATATATATAGGGGACAACAAGATGAACGCTTATGATAGTTTTATTAATAAGATGAGTTATACAGAACCTGAAACTAATAAGTCTAATATTAATCTTAATTTATTATCTTACTTACAGGATAATAATATTAACTATATTGCTGGAAATTGTAATGTTGTTATTAATAAGAATGATATTTATATTGACGCACTTATTGAACTTAATCTTATTGATAAGAATGATATAGCTGAATCGGAATTAGCTTATTATATTAGATTATCTAATCCTAATTATAATAATAAAAGAATAAATGAGGAGCCATTATGGATTAGGCTTGCCAGAGAATATAAGTGGGACGGCAAGAGAAGATTTAAGCCGCTCCGTAGTATTGAAGAGATTAATAAGGGTAAAGATGTATGTAAATGCGGAAGAGCTATATATAAAGACGGTAAATGTCCTTGGTGTTATGAAGGTTATACTAAACCTATCGAAATTATTACTGTGCCTAATAAAATTGGCTTAATACAGTATCTTAGACATCTGAATATCAAGATCGAAGAAGACAAAAACGCATGGTATATTGACAAGAATGTAATTATACCTGAGCAATTTAATATTAAATTCCATACTAATGATTACTATCATGTAGTCAGAAAGGGTTAACGTGTATTATAAAATAACATTCAAACGCCATAAAAGTAAATATATAAGCGAATTTAATATACTCTCCAATAAACTTTGGGGATGGCTGTGTCTATTAGCGAGTAAGGATTATAGTGTCAAGGTAGAAAGAGAGAATGAGATTTTAATGGCTTGGGGTGAATATAAATTATAATGTTACACAATCGAAAGGGGTAAATATGGAAAATGATATTATTGTGCTTGACAAAAATGATTTATTCGACAGTATTAAATCAATTTCATTAGCTGTGGATTGTAAGCTTTGTCCATGCAATATACAGACAGGTACATGTATCGGTAATCCTGAAATAGTAACAACCTATGAATGTACAGCACAATTAATAAAATATATAGGTGGTAATATATAATAGATAGTAAAAGATTACCAAAGCCCATATAGATTAACTTCTATGTGGGCTTTTTGTTTGTAACAAGTGTGAATTATGCTATATTAATGGAGGAACTATGGATATAGTTAAATTAAGAGCTATGGACCATGGCGTAGTAAGACGAGGCTGGTTTCTTGAGATAAGATATTACGATATCAAAAAGGATGATGATATCTGGTATAATAAAATGATAATTCATATGTTATTCTGTTTGGGTATAGAACATTACGCAAGCTTTACATGTGTATATTTTAAACTAGTTTAAGAGGAGAATTATGAACGGATACATGGGGATTTACAAGAACAAAAGGTTCGAGGTGTATTCAGATACTTCATTTCATGCACAGCAGCAAATAGCAAAAGAGCATAATATTAAAAAGTATTGGGAAATCACAATAATATTATGCGAAAAAGATGGTGAAACTGTTATTCATCATGGAAATGAATTCTAATACATCATTATGTCTTAAACCAATATAATTAGAGGCTATTTTATGAAAGATATAATTGTAAAATTTATTGCGTCCATATTGGTATTTTCTTTAGGCTGCATATTGTCAGTATATTTAACAACTCACAATTTAAAAATAGCAGCAATGCTAGGAATACTTTGTATTGTTTGTGTATGTGTATATGTTATAATATCAATATGGGACCTTTAGATAAATAGTATAATAATGACTACATGGAGGTAAAATGCATTATCATATCTTAAATTTAAAACGCATTGAAGCACTAAGAGTAATAGTCAGGATGGTGCAGGCTATGTTGAATCATATTAAGGAGAAATAATGGATCTGTTCCGTTTAGGCTTAAGATTTAATGCTTGTTATGCCAAAATCAATGATAAGATTTGGTATTATCGACTATCTGCAAAAATCATAAGCGCCGATAGGGATTATAAGATAGCTCGAATCTTACATTACAGGAATAAGATTGATAACCTTATAAGTAAAGTGTATAATCGGCTATCTACAGAACAAATGATTGAATTTATGAACGGGATGAAGGCAAATATATGAAAGTTAGAGACTAATTAGGATATATATTATTTAATTAACGGCAAATAAACTTGACAATTTTAATATTATGATTTAAATTAAACCCAGGGTTATTATAGCTCTGGGTTTTTTATTTATAGAAGCATAAATCATTTATAATTAAATAGTTAATGTAAGTCATGGAGACTATATGAAATTTGAGCAGTGTCGAGGCGGAAGGATTTATAGTAGATTTATTGAACTTAGGCCTAATAACAATATGTGGTGGTGTTATAGTCAAAAACGATGGATAACATGGGAAGAAACTTATGATTTAGAGGACTGTAATGATTTTGGACATCCGCCCGCTCTTGAATTCCAGAGAAGGCTTTATAAAACTAATTATAAGCTTAGGTCATTTAAGTCTATGAGAAGATTTATAAAGAAACATGGAATCAAGGGCGTTGAATATAGGCTGGTGTCGAGATTCAGAGGATATGATATTTATATAACCAAAAAGGAGAAGATATGAAATCTAAATTCTATAATCATTATGGGTATGCGTTCTATTTACTACCATCAATTCTATTTTTAACACATGGCTCTAAATTTCCATTTCAATTGTTGACAATATATTTTTCATTCTTATTTTGGGAACTTGAGATTCATATATAACCAAACATTAGGGGGAGTCGTGAAGTCAAATATCTCAATTTATCGTATCAAGGGTGGTGGGTTTATGGTAGTCTCGGGCGAATCTTGTATATGCAAAAATGAGGCCGAGCTCAAGTATATAATTAACGCCATAAACCCTAAACTCAAAATTTCACAAGTAGATAAGCTTGTTGAAACTGAGCTTAAGAATAATTCGATAAGTATTAACATGAAAAGAAAACATAATGAGGAAAACTGACTATGAAATTTAAAATTGAAATAAATTGCGATATGCCAATCTTCAAATCAGAGCAAATTGATACTGATAATTGTATTTTGGGCCATCCGCTTTTGGATGTACTGGAGGATTGTATAAGTTATATCGATAGTGAGATTTTCTCAACAGTTAAAGAGGAGACTCTTGTTATTTGTAACTCGCCAATAATAGACAAAGATGGTAAAATGATTGGTTTTATGGAACTAGTAAAATAAAAAATTAAACAATATTACCGGATGAGGCTATCATGATTGATTATTCTATTTATCCCAGACAAGTATTTATCCCCAAGTCTAAGCCTTTACATTTATTTAAAGTATTAAATACTAACAACAGGTCTCCGTATCAAAATGTACTTTACAAAGAAGGTGAAATTGTAACTTGTCCAAAATTGAATCGTGACGTTAACTCCGATTGTGATTGCGGAATATATGCAACAGATATTGATGGCCTGCCTTACTGCTATAATACTAATCGTAAAGTATTTGAATGTGAGGTTTGGGGGCATGGTATAGAATTCGACCAATTTAAACGTAGGTATAAAAACCTTAAGCTTGGCCACGAAATTAGTAAATCCGAACTGGTTGAAATTGCAAAGTCCTGGGATAGTAAGGTTGGCTATAAATTATCAGAAGTCATGAACCCCATAAACCCATTTGATATAGTGTGTACTGAAATCACACAAAAGCACTTAGATTTATTAAAAGAGTGTTCTTCAGTAGGGAATTCAGTGTGTTCTTCAGTAGGGAATTCAGTGTGTTCTTCAGTAGGGAATTCAGTGTGTTCTTCAGTGTGGAATTCAGTAGGGAATTCAGTGCGGGATTCAGTAGGGAATTCAGTGTGGGATTCAGTGTGGGATTCAGTGTGGGATTCAGTAAATGCATATTGTGGCTCATTGTTTCCTAATATCACGTCATGGAAATATTCTGGTGTATATCCATTCCAGTGTTTTGTCGACTTATGGAAGCAAGGATTGATTCCATGCGAATTGAATGGAAAATGGAAACTACATCAATGTAATAAAGGTTAGTCACCGAAACCTCTATATTAGATATATGGGGGTCAATGTCAAATAGGCATTCCAAAGATGGATTAATTTAATTCTGGAGGTCGCAATGAAGGGATATAATGAAAACTTACCAATGTAATTGTGGGGCAAAATTCGCAATTAATATTATTCCTGTCTATTGCCCAGCATGTGGTAGACTCAATGATATGAAAGAAGAGATAGGAAAACAATATCAGTCTTTAGAATTTCCTTATAGGTGGGGTGAAATTTATAATGTAAACGAGGACTGGAGCGGTGATGAATACCCAGAATGGTACGAGTATAGAATTTATAAAGTAGATTTATTTGACAATAGTAGGATTATTAAAGAATGGGATAGTTTTTACGAGACCTACAATGGAGCGCAGAAATTAACTAGGTCTGAGGCATGGGAATCACTTAAGAAAACCATTGAGATGGAGGATTTGTTTTAAATAGTCGAAACGCCATGATATTATCATGGCGTCCTACAGATACGCTGTAGCTGATGAGACTTAACTAAGGAGGCTGAGATGTACGCAAGAATTAAGCCAGTTGACGCAAAGAAGTATTCATTAATTGCCGAAAAGACTCACATGACAGCAGCCAAAGAATTGGCTAAAGGCAAGAGTATAGTTGTTAAAGGGCAATATGGCGCCAATTTAATCAATTATGTTATGGAAGAAAAGTGAGAGAATGGAGCCTAAGTCTAAAAATTGTCCGTTTTGTGGCGGGAATACAATTAATTTATGTATGAAACGCCAAACCAATAAGCAGTCGAGTGGAGATATTATAATAACCACACATTATTATATGGAGTGCCAGAATTGTGGCGCTACATCGAGAATAGTTAGTGACGAACATGTCGCGCTAACAGAATGGAACAGAAGGGTTATTGGTGGACTGACTTACAATGGAACTTAAGCCATTCAATGAGATATGGGGGTATTTGATATTATTTGTATTTATCATATTGTTTTGGGGTTCAATAATTTATATTATAATTAAATAGCGAGGAGTGCCCTCTGGTATAGGGGGCATTAAGCGGCTGTATTCTAGATAAGAGTATAACGGCATCCAAGTCCGTAATATAACAAAGGAGAAGTTATGACAACTGAAGAAAAACTTAAGTTTATTATTGGCTTCATTGACGGGAGGATATCTGAAACAACAGACTCAATTAATAATTTGCCAAACACAAAGGGCGGCATTGAGCATAAAGAAAAATATATTCCTATATTAGACGAGCTTCAATTTCTTCGCAATAACGTAATACGGGACACTTTAGAACTATAAGGAATAATTATGTGTTTAGATAGTCTTGAATCAGGGCGATATATCACCAAAAAAGATTTGCATTTATTCAAAGTTCTTACAAGGACTTATGATGCTTTTTGTAATGAATTTCATTATCAGGATGGTGAAATAGAGTTTGGTAAAATTTATAATGCGAATATCTCGCCAATTTATTATTATAATACACCGGATGGTACCAAAGCTTATTTATCGGGATATCATTGTTTTAGTACCACGGAGGACGCTTGGGAATGGGCAACACCAACCCAAGTTATAGTTAAAGTAATAGTTCCTAAGGGCAGCTATATTCAGATTGGTATTCAGGATACAGGTAACACTAAATTTACTGTAATTGTAGCGTCTAGCGTAAGATATGACGAAATTGTAGGGATGAAATAATGACACCATCTCAGAAATACCGTAAGTATCTATCGAGTTTAGATAATGACGAATTGATTACAGAGCTACTTATGCAACATTCATTTTGGGTTAGAATGTGTGAAGAAGGCAATAAGGAAGAGGCTATAATTTCTAAGCAGAAATATGTTACTATTAGACAAGAGATAAATGATAAGCTTGATAGCGGTGATGACTGTTATTATGACTTAAAGGATTTACAGGAAAGGATGGACTAATGTTTAATAAAGATGAATATAAAAATAAAATAAGCAGTCTCCAAAAGTATGAATTATTGTCTGAATTTAACTGTAAGTGCAAGAAGTTTTATAGCACAGAAGCATATTGTGAATACGTGGGATGGGTTATTGCCGAAGATCTAGCCGTAACAATGGATGAAATTGGCGAAAAGATTGATATCTGTAAAGTTGAAATTCTAAGGAGGATGGAGTAATGGACACAAGCACTACATTATTAAGCGAGCGGATGGGGGCGAACGTTATCCATCTAATTAGGCGTAGCTGGGGTGAGTTTTATATTAATCCTATATTATCGTCAAGGGAGGAGATTCGTATATATAATCTTTGCCATGAATTTGGTGGAATTAATGATGGCAATTATGATAAGTTTCTTAAGGACGCCTCTGTATATGGCTATAACGTGAGTGTGATAGAAATTAGAGAAAGAGAGGATGTTAAGTGACAGACGAAGATAGAATAGCATATTTGGCTAAATTAGATACTATATCAACGCATAATAAATTAAGGAGAGCTAATGAAGCCGAGTTTGACGCAATCTAAAATTATCGAGCAACTCCGCGAGAATACCGGAATTCACATGTTGGATTCCGGTATGGGGTCAGGTAGACACTGGCAACAGAATAAGAATAGAGACTTTATCCATGAGCCCGCATCTATATTAAAGTTCGATCTTGATTATGATTATGATAGTGAGCCCACAGATTCATGGAGTCTTGATTATCGGGAGTCACTATTCTGGTATATGTCAGATAAGCTTACTTATAACTCAGATTTGAATCGTCAATTTACAAGATTCAGTAATAGGGTTGATGAAAAAGAGAATGATTGGTTCGAAACTCTTAAGCACTTTATGGATAAGCTGAAATCAAAGGGTTTATGGGATGGCAAAGCTGAAGTAGAATATACCTATGGTAGAGATAATAATCTTGACCAGAACTTTCAGGCCTATGAGTTTGATTATGAACATCCTGAGTATAGTAAGCATGGCGGCATGATGGTAGTTGTTATGACACATAATGGCGCTGATGCTCGGGGCGGATTCTCTAAACCCAAATTCTATTATGAGGATAATGAGGGGTTTCTGTATCCTGACACTGATATCTATATCAGATGTGAGAAAGAGATTACATTAGCTCCTGATTTATTTGGCGGTGAGTCAGAAATATTGAAGTCTGGGACTAAGGACGTTGATGGTGAGCATATCTGGACTTATTATGGTGGGTATAGCCCAGGCTTTGAATGCGATAATCCTAACACTGAATCTTTGAGTAATTTCGAAGCTACTACTGATGAAAGTCTTAGGGGTCAGGGTTTTATTTATGTCGATGCCGATGGGCACGGATATTGTCCATATTGTGGCGAGAAATTAATATAAGGGGAGCTATGTATAAAACGTCTAGAGAAAAAAAGATTGAATGCGCATACGGAACCGACACCAAAGTTAAAATATGTATAACCTGTTCTTATTGTGAAGAGAAAAGTTTAGTAGATATTATTCGTGGCAATGATGGTGATTATTTATTTAAATGTAGGTTTGGTAATTTCGACGTAGATGCAAGTGGAACCTGTAATAAATATCAGTAAGGAGAATTTATGTGTTTAGATAGTGTTACTAAAATTACTACACTTAAGCATGATAGGGTTGCGTACAAGGTTATCATAAAAATGATGGGAGCTGAGTGTGGTGCATATTTTCACACCCCATATAATAAAAGGGTTAATATTGTCAGAGCCTCACCCGTATCATTTGCTAAAAATAATTCATATAAGATCGGGTTCCATTGCTATTTAAACAGAAATGATGCCAAAATTGATATGAAATTATGGGTTAAGGCAAATCATCCCAGTAGTAAATTTTATATTAAGAGATATATAATTCCTAAGGGTTCGGAGGTGACAATAGGAAAACAAAATATAAGAGACGAAATGCTTAAATCCTATGGTACGGCTAATGTTATCGTAAGTCAAGTCCTAATTAATCCAAGAATAAAGGAGTAAGTATGTGCTTACATGAAATAACTGGGTATAAAACACTGGATAAAGATAAGACTATCTATAAGGTGGTTAGAATTAACAATCATGGTGACGAAATATCCCCATATCAACATTATAATTTTTCTAAGCGAGAAAATATATTAGATTACGATGCGGTAGAAACTATTTCCATTAGGCCTAATTTCCCCCAAAAGGTAGAATATAAACTTGGGTTTCATTGCTACGCTACTATAAAAGCAGCTAAAGATGAAAAAGATTCATGGGATTTTGTTTGCACTCATTTTGAAATAAAACGATATATAATTCCCAGGGGTACATTGGTTGTCGTAGGTAAAGAATATAATCAGATGGTAATTGTCACGCCAATACTAATTAATCCAAGAATAAAGGCGAACAATCATGCGTAAATTCAAGGTTGGAACAATCTGTAATTGGACTGGATATGATGGCAATAAAGATGTGGGTAGCCTACACTGTGATTGTCCACAGCAGGCCAAGATAATTAATAACTCTGCTAATGAATGTAATGGATATGATTATGCTATATATTCAGAATTTGACTTAACGGGATTGGACACTAATCCAGAGCTTAAGCCTTGGTACGTTAACCATTCCGAACTAAAAAAAATAAATTAACACGAGGATGACTCTCTTGGTAGCGCAGTATAATAGAGAGTCATAAGTGGCTATGTCTATACGAGACATAATGGTTTCCAAGTCCATAATAAGAGGAGAATTATGGCTACAAATACCAGTGAACTTAGCGATGAAGAGCTTGTATTATTGTTCGAGACGGTTCTTGAGAGTAAATTTAATATGGAGGAGTATTATCCAGTTGGTACAAGGGATGAGTATGATAGTAAGATGGTTAGTGTTATCGATGATAAGATTAAAGAATTAAGAGCTGAAATCACAAAGAGAATGGAGGACTAATGAAAATGAATAGGGGTAACTGGTCTCCGCACAATACTAAAGCTATATTAAATAATATCAATTTAGTATTTAAATCAAAAGATATAAATAATCTTAATACGCCTGCCTACAAATTCCTTATGAACCTACGTGGATTCATTGCTCACTATAATTTATACGGGTTTCGGGGCAACTACAAAGATTTGCGCAAATTGATAGATGATTTAGACCCACAATTTCTTAGAGCAGATGCCCACAGGGATGAGACGGACAGTGATTTTGAGGAGATGTATGGTAAGGCCTATAATAAATCAAAAGCTGATATCAAAAGAGGTATAGCCGATTTAGTAGAACAGTATAAAGATGAAATATATAATTATTTTAATTTAAAGGAGGTATAATGGAGCCTAAATTTGAAATAGATGAGATTGTAAGATTTAATGGCAAGCTTATAACAACAGGAGGTGAGATAAATATACCACCACAAAACATGAAGATAGCGGAGATTGACTCTTACAGTGAGTTTCCTTATTATTTAGTAGAGTTAGAATATGGTTCTGGTAATTGTTACGTAGATGAAACTTCAATAGAAAAACTGGAGGACTAATGAAAGCTACAGGTAAGTTTGATAAATTCGAAGTCGTGATATGGAATGGGAGAATAAGGCTTGAGCGTCATAGCGATCCCCAATTAGGCAAAATGAAAGCAATAATCATAGAGATAGATGATAGCGACAATAGGCCTTATCATATTGTGACAAAAAAATTAAAGACATTCTGGACCGAAGAAGAAGACTTAGTCGGATTGGGGGACTAATGGATTCGGAAACTATTGGCAGATTAATTGGGGATAGTGTAATCAGATCAATTGTTAAAAATATTGACGATGTTATGTCTACATCTGATATAATTGATACTGATGAAATAAAATCAGTACTTACTGAAGTTGTAATTGATTTGGTGCGCCATGATGAAGAGATTAGGACTGCGATTAAAGCTACATTGATTCGCGAAATAGGGAGGTCATAATGAATGTCTATGAGGAATGGCGGGGCCCAATAAGGGAGAGTGCTGATGATATTACGGATGAGGATATCGATAATCAGGATAATGTAGATAATTTAATCCAGGACTTGTTGTTTACCTTATCATTTACATGTAATAATGGTATAGATGATTTGCCTTGGAATATCAATACAATCTCAGCGGTTAGGGAAATTATAAGACTAAAGTTGTGGGAGAACCACGGGATACATATACCTTACGCAGAATTTAAGGAGGATGAATGAAATTTTGGTTCATTAACGTAGCCGTTGGGTTTATCATGTTTAGTAGTATAGTGTTAATTCCAATGCTACTATACCACTTTATTGTTTTTAAATGTCCCGAGGGATGGGAGTGGAGATTTGTTGTAGCATTTGGCGGATTTATCGGGGTATTTATTGGAACTTATATTACACTCAAGGAGGACTAATGTTTTCGATTCAATTTGAGACTGACAATGATGCATTTAAGAAAAATGAAAGTGCCGAGGTTATGCGGATACTTAAAACCATTATCTCTGATTTAAGAGCTGGTAGCGAGACTAATGGCGTATGTGATATCAATGGTAATCGTGTCGGTGGCTGGGAACTTATAAGATCTTGGGAGGACTAATGTGTCTTAGTAGAGTAGACAGTTGTAGGCATCGCACTACTGAGGACAAATTTGCATACAAGGTAGTGCTGAGGCTGAGTTCAGGTAATTTATGGCCAGAATACAGGGGTGAAGAGGAAATAAAATTAAACAGGTTATATGACGCCGATCAGAAGAGGATTTGGTATAACGGACACAAGTGGTATCTGTCTGGATTCCATTGTCTCCCGACTCTCAATGATGTCCGAAAATGGAGAGGCGCTGATAGGGTTATAGTAAAGGTTAGAATTCCCAAAGGGGCCACTATACAATATGGTAGACAGAGTACTTATCGCAGCAAGGTGAATATTATAGTCTCAAGTCAGGTTGAATTTATGGAGGTTATAAATGATTAATGACTTTGCGGGAAAAGACTACTTTGGTAGTCGTGTAGTCCAAGAAAGAATAGACAATATTGTCGGCAGTTATGAGGTTAATGAGAGTGAGGAGGCTGGAGACTATGAGGATGTCGAGGCTGTTGAAAGAAGACTCGATGCTCTTGACATTATGATGACAAGTCATGGAGAATTAACCCAAGATGAGCTTCAGGAGCAACAAGATCTAGAAGAACTTAAGGAATTGCTTGAATTTAAGGAGAATGTAGATTCGAGAGAATGGAATTATGGACTCACTTTTATTAAAGATGATGAATTCGAGGATTACGCAAGAGAAGAGGCTGTTAGTCTTGGATTTATATTAAAGGATACCCAATGGCCTGTACTTGTATAGACTGGAGTGAAGCGGCTGATGAGTTAAAGAACGATTATAGTGAGGTTGAGTTTGGTGATTATACTTATTACTATCCCAGCTATTAAGGAGGATTATGCGCAAGAAAATTACATTTACACAAGAAGAATTTGGCGCAATAAAGGATTTAGTTCAAGCTATATCAATTTATATTAAAGAGTACGGCGATGGCGAGTTGACTATAGGAATACTTACTAGATATGATGAGGTAAATACTATTATAGAATCTAAGGAGAACCGAAAAATGTCAAGTGAAGATGAAGAGAGAGCTAAGGCTCAGGCTAAGTCACAATTTGATAACATAGCTGACATGATTGAAAGATTGGATAAAGTCAGTTATGACGATGATAATAATGACGAGGTGGACAAACTTCAAGAAGAGATAGATAATGCCCCGTTATGCTGTGAAATTATCACAACCTATGAAATATTGTTATGTACTGGTGGCCCCGCTGTTAGAATTATCGGAGATTTGGACGACAACAAACAACCCGAGTCAGCTAACTTACAGTATCAGGATTGGTTTACGCCTTGGATTGATTATTATTTACATGATGACGAAGAGCAGGTACTTTTACGATTCGCTCAAAACTTCTACTTCGGAGAATGATATGGATATTCAAATAAAAGTTTACTTTTGTGGGCCTTATGACGCCGAGCAATGTGAAATATTTAATATAGCGTTAAGACCTTATGATATAAGGGAATTGTGCGCTCTACTTCGTGAACATAAAAATAATCCCGATGCAATAGAATATATTGCAGATAAAATGGAGGAGTAAATGGTTAGTGGAATTCAGATTATACCCATAGTTGACAAACTTATTGCAAAATTAGCTAATTTCAAAGAGGAGATAGTTAATCATGAATCGATAATCGTAGCATTGGAAAAAAATGGAAACAGATAGCGGTGGCGGTAATGATATGGATGGCGAGATGGCGATGATTAGTATTATGCTTGTAATTAAATCAAAAATAACTGGAAATAATAATGGATGACGATAATCTCCAGTGGTTATTTGAAGAGTCGTATGGTGAGCCGGATTATAGTACGCAGAACGGAGTAGACAGGGTAGAGATGGATGATGATTATGAATTAAATGAGGAGGACTAATGCAAATATCTACAATATCAGATATTGGATGTATTAAGATTTACACAAACGATTGTGCATTTTATTTCAGTAATAACGTAGGTGATGGCGGAAACATTGTTAAGATATTTAATGAACCACAACCTATTGATAAGCATAAGTTTATGGGCTCATTCATCGTTAAGTCTCGCGATAGTGTTAGGTTATCTTACTATGATTGTGGCGAAGAGGAAGAGTATGTGTTTGACAAAATTGGTAGATGGTTTGTCTATCTATACAATGATAGCGGCATTCCTGAATTCATAATCTACTGGCTCGATGATATAACTGAATAGGAGGACTAATGAGAATAATAAGAGAGCCTGACTCCACACGAATATATATTAACGGTAAGGAGTGGCTTAACACTATGCACTATAATTCTTTCTCTAATAGAATGACTCATATATTCTATTGATTTGGAGGAATAATGGATACAAATTTAATGTTCAGCTCAGAATCGGGAGAGTGGGAAACGCCTAAAGATTTATTTGATAAACTTAATGAGTTTTATCATTTTACACTTGACCCAGCGGCGACTGATTCTAATCATAAATGTGATAAATATTATACCATAAAAGAAGACGGATTAGCAAAGTCATGGGATGATAACGTAGTATTTTGTAATCCCCCGTATGGTAGAGCAGTAGGAGAATGGGTAAAGAAGGCTCATGAATCTAAGTCAACTGTAGTAATGTTGCTTCCAGCAAGAACAGATACACGATGGTTTCACCAGTATATCTATAATATTGCTGATATATATTTTATTAAGGGTAGATTGAAGTTCGGTGGGCACAAGAACTCAGCGCCATTCCCATCAATGGTTGTGGTATGGAACAATATTAAGGATATGAAATCATTGGAGGTCTAATGGAACAAATTAAAATAGCTAAGGGTAATCATAAATTAGGTAAATCTATATACAACTCAAGTCTAATTCCAGTTCAAGACTGTATCAATTGTGAGTTCTGTCGGCATAAATGCTATGCTAAACGTTCTTGGATCCAATACCCTAAAGTTAGACGAGCATGGGGGCATAATTCTAAGCTAGCTCATTCGGATCTATTGGGATGGTCGGCATCTCACATGGAATTCATTGGAGACCATAAGGTAGAAAGGTTCCGATGGATGGTAGCCGGAGACCTATTAAGTGAGGAAATGTATCTGCATATAGGAGCTATTGCTAAGGAGTTCCCAGATACTAGATTTCTATTATTTACTAAAGCGTTTGATTATATTAGAGACGCCCATAATGAGATGCCAACTAACTTCAAGACCATGATGTCGATCTGGGATGGAATGGTTGTGGATTACTCAATTAAGCTACCTATTGCAAGAACAGTATCAGCCAAGGTGTTTGATAAAATACCTAATGATACAATTGAAATTCATAAATGCGCCGGAAGTTGTGAGGACTGTTCATTTTGCTTTGATTATGTAGGCGATGTTGTATTTAAACTTCACTAAACTAAGGAGGAGTAATGTCACATATATCAAGTTACTCAGAGATTTATGGCTTCGGGCATCGAGCCGTCACAGATATCTTTGATGGTGATGTTGTAGTAGAAGAGAAAGTCGACGGCTCTCAATTTAGTTTCGGGATAATTGATGGTGAGTTATGTGCTCGCTCAAAAGGCAAAGACATAATCCTTGATGCGCCAGAGAAAATGTTTCAGAAGGGAATTGATACAATTAAGACGCTTGATTTACATGAGGGTTGGATATATCGAGGAGAGTACTTAAACTCTCCTAAGCATAACACATTGTCTTATCTTAGAGTGCCCAACAAACATATTATAATTTTTGATATCGACACTGGAAATCAGTGCTATCTAAATCGTGAAGATAAGATGAGGGAATGCGACAGAATAGAGCTTGAGTGCGTTCCTGTATTTTATGTTGGCAAGATTAACAGTTTCGATGAAATTAAATCAATGCTTGATAACCAATCTATTTTAGGTGGGTGCAATATTGAGGGTGTTGTATTTAAAGCTTATGATAGATTCAATACTGATAAGAAAGTTTTGATGGGCAAGTATGTTAACCCGGAGTTTCAAGAGAAAAATCAGAAAGATTTCAAGGGGAGGAATCCTAAATCTGGAGACATAATTAATGAGCTTATCATGATATATAAGAATGAGAATAGATGGCTAAAGGCTATTCAACATCTTCGGGATAATGGTGAGCTATTAAATGATGCAAAAGATATAGGGGCATTGATTAAAGAGATTAAGAATGATATAATTAAAGAGGAAGAGGATAATATTAAGGCAGCTTTGTGGAAATTAGCAAGTGATAAAATTACAAGAGGCGCTGTTATGGGATTCCCTGAATGGTATAAGGAAAGGTTAATTAAGAACATGTTTGAGTAGTCGTGAAGTAGCCCGCCGTCAGTAAGCATTGTGCGAACAGAGTGAGCCAATGCGCTAACTGTTCGATGGTCGGCGGGCACTGGCTCATCTGTTGCAATTATAATATAATATATCAGAAAGGAAATGTCAAGATGTTTCCAATTTATTTTGAAGATGTAGAATTAGACTTAAATTATATGTCGCCATGGAAGGTCTGGTATAGTGAGCCCAAGGTTATCAACTGGACTAAACGTAAAAGAAAGACTAGGCTTGAATCAGCTTTGAGTAAGCTAAGGTTAGCTAAAATTAAGGAGGGCGTATAGTGCATGTAATGTACGATAGTAATACAATAATACCTATTAAGATTTGGGCTGATGACGTTGAGGACAATGCTATGGGGCAGGCTATCAACTTATCTAACCTACCATTTGCGTTTCACCATATTGCATTAATGCCAGATTGCCATTCAGGTTATGGTATGCCCATTGGTGGGGTATTAGCTACACAAGATGTAGTAATTCCAAATGCTGTTGGAGTGGATATAGGTTGCGGAATGTGCAGTATAAAGACAAGTATAAATTCACAAGAACTTGATGTCGCAACTATTAAAACAATTATGGGAGCAATAAGAGATACTATACCCGTAGGATTCAAGCATAATAGTAAAGCCCAAGACAAGGACTTAATGCCAGAAGATAGTAATCATCCTACACCTGTAATAGATACTCAGTATGATTCAGCTCTTGAGCAATTAGGGACACTCGGTGGTGGCAATCATTTCATAGAGTTACAAAAAGATAGCAGTGGATTTATGTATATAATGATTCATTCGGGTTCACGGAATCTAGGTAAGAAAGTAGCTGACTATTATAATAAAGCTGCTGTAGAACTGAATGAGAAATGGTATAGTAGGGTTCCTAAATCTTGGGAGCTTGCATTCCTACCTATTAATAGCGAGATGGGACAACTGTATTTAACTGAGATGAATTACTGCGTAGAGTTTGCGCTTGCTAATCGTAGGCTGATGATGAATAAAATTTGTGCTATAGTTAATGATATAACTGGGTGTGAGTTCGAACCCATGATAAACATAGCTCATAACTATGCTAAGATGGAGCATCACTTTGGAAAGAATGTTATGGTTCATCGTAAGGGGGCAACATTAGCCAGGCCTGATACTATTGGAATAATTCCAGGATCCCAAGGAACTAAATCGTATATAGTCAGGGGTAAGGGAAACCCTGATAGCTTTGAGTCGTGTTCTCATGGGGCTGGCAGGAGGATGGGAAGAAAGGAAGCTGAGAGAACTTTAAACTTGGAAGATGAAATAAGAAAGCTTGATGAGCAGGGAATCATCCATTCGGTTAGGCAAAGTTCTGATTTAGATGAGGCTGCTGGAGCGTATAAGGATATCAGTATTGTGATGGCAAATCAATCAGATTTAGTTGAAATCATAACCGAGCTCACGCCTATGGCCGTAATTAAAGGTTAACTTTCCTCTTGCCTTTATCGACAGAATGTGGTATATTTCTCTATACTGTCAAATTAACTTGGAGGTTTAATGGAAGAGGAAAATAAAGGGTGTAGGACCAATATAGCAATAGCTAACGAAGAGTTAAGGCTAAAGATATTGGAACTTCTACCTAATCTAAAGAACAAGGAGGAATTATCTCAACAATTACTTGAGTTAATCTTCCCCTATCAACATTCAAATATTCAATATCATAATATATTTGACAAGGGTATAGAGATAATAGCCACATCAAATAAAAAGAAAACAAACAATGGTTCTCGTACCCCAACTACAGTTAGTTTTAGGTGCGACGAGCAACAAATACTTTACTTCGATCAACTCTGGGATTATTTGCCTAGATACTATTTCAAGGATAAGGGTGATTATCACAGAGCCGTGCATTTACAAGGTGCCTTAATGATGTCGATGATAGTTAAAGCTCAAATTGAAAGTGGTGATGTTTCTGCGTCTGCATTTACTATCCCGGAACCACTAGAAAAAATGGAGATGCTTATTGATTCTCAGAATAAATACAACGAAGCGATGAAACTAGAACATGCCAAGGATTTAGCTAGAGATTATGGAGAGGCCAAGCGTATGGGAGAACAGGCGGAGCTTGAGGAGAAGGATATCTTGGACACGTTAATATCAGCAATGGAGGGCAAGCAAAATATATATAAGTTTTCTGGGATACTTCCGAAATTACCGTTTAGTGAATCTGAAGAGGCTTAATATGGGTGAATTATGGTTCACTGAAGAACCTGTAGAACATGTACTGAGTGATATCACTATCATGCAAGCTAAAAAATATATTAATGAACACCCTGAAATAAAAGAGGCTACGTTTGTTAAATTTAAGGATTGCGAACCTGTACTTACAATATTAAAGAGTAAATAAAGGAGACTCATGAGTTGTCTAAATTTCAGGAGATTAGATTTAAATCCATTGGCTAGGTGTGACCACTATATTCCATTCGATAATACTAAAAAACAATTGGGCGGGTGTAAACTCCCTACACATTTCTTATGTAAACTAGATGTAGATAATATTGGTTTCACTGTATCACATTCTCAGATACAAGACTATATGAAGTGTAAATTTTATTACTATCTTAGACAGATTATGACTATAAGTGTTAAAGAGAACAATAAGGCTATGCCATTGAAGCGCGGGACAATGTGGGATAAGATTCAAGAATATTTTATGGGAGCTATAGGTTATGACATAGCGTGGAATAATTTAGAAGAATATATTAAATTAAATAATGTGGATGATATTACCGCAGCTAAGACTAGGGCGATGGTTAGAGCACACGATGAATTGTTTAAGCCTGTCGATGGGTATAAGATTCCTGAATTGCTATTAGATAACGGCATACAATTTCCATTAGAATTAAACTTAGATGAATACACTAGGATTACTGGGTTCTATGACGCTAAATATTATTCAAGCTTTGATGAAGTTAAGTTTAGCGCCAAGCCAGAGAATTATCTAAATAAGTTTGATATTTCATCACAGGTGGGGACCTACTTCTTGGCTGACGATGATATGGATTATGTGAATATGAAAGTAGCAAGAGTCCCTGACCTCAAGATTGGATCTGATGAGAGTGTAATTAAGTTTGAGAATAGATTATTCAATGACATATTATCACGAGCATCATTCTATTTCCCTGGACTTCAGCGACATACCGAACCCTGGACTTATGGTGTAAGATTTTACAGGGAAGAGTTTGATTTAGAAGAGATTCGACAGAGATACAAGTGGATTGTCAGAGATATTCGCACTAAGATGAATGAAGGTGGATGGTATAGAGAAGAGCGCAAGTGTGAAGAGTACGGGTCCAAGTGTGATTACTATCCGATATGTACATCAGGTGGGTTTATATCAGACTTTATCTATAACATACCTAATAAGGTCGATGATGAGAAGTATATGATTAATTCGAAGACAGGATGGGAGGCAGATGAAATTTAAAGTCTTATCATTATTCGATGGTATAAGTGTGGCACAACAAGCATTAACAGAATTAGGATATGATTTAGAGTATTACGCAAGTGAAGTTGATAAGTATTGTATAAGTGTAACCCAACATAATTTCCCCAACACAATCCAATTAGGTGATGTAACCAAGGTAAATGGTACAGCCTTTGACGATATTAATCTGATTATTGGCGGCTCACCCTGCGTAGACCTCAGTGTGGCCAAGGCTAATAGGCAGGGACTAGAGGGTTCTAAGTCTAAATTATTCTATGAGTATGTCAGGATTCTTAAAGAGTGTCGTACCAATAATCCCGACGTATTATTTGTATTAGAGAACGTCAACTCTATGCCCAAGAAAGATAGGGATATTATTACTGATATCATGGGAGTAGAAGCTATTATGCTTGACGCCAAACTTCTAAGCGCACAGTCCCGAAAGCGATTGTTCTGGACCAACATTCCCAATATCACTCAGCCTAAGGATAAGCATATATACCTTAAAGATATCCTAGAGAATGGTGATGTTGATAGGCTTAAGAGCTATTGTATCGATGCCAGTTATTATAAAGGAGGTAATCTTAAATCATACTTCGAGTCAGGTAGACGGCAGTTGGTATTTAACGGACCTGATAGAATAGGTGATATAGGTTCTAATGCACAGGCACAGCGAGTATATTCAGATGAGGGTAAATCGGTTACGTTATCAGCACAAGGTGGAGGGCAGGGGGCTAAGACTGGATTATATTTGGTTAAGGGTGTAGCTAGGCGCACAAGAGATAGCGGAGTAAAGGAAACTGAATTTAGATCTGATGATAAGGCTAAAAGAAAACTAACTCCTATAGAGTGTGAAAGATTACAAAGTTTACCTGATAATTTTACAGCTATAGGAATTCAAGATGATAAGATTATTGATATCTCAAAGACTCAGCGGTATAAGATGTTAGGCAATGCATTTAATTGTGCAGTAATCAAGCATATCTTAGGGTCGATTGAGCGAGAAATTTAGCCGAAAAAACTTTTGGGTTTTGAAAAATTTTCCTTGACTTTTCCAAAAAGTTTTTGTAAATTTAAAGTCAGAAATTCCAGTTGGGACTGGGTGGGATAGAGAGTTAGAGTGTTATACTTTAGCTCTCTTAAATTAAAAGGAGAGATATTAAGAAAGGTAAATATGAAATGTTTAATATGTAATGCGGACGCCACGTCTCAACTTAAGATTGATATCGACGTAGCTGGGCTTAAGTTCTGTGATAAACATAAGGATGACGTTAGATATTTTTTATACATACTATCATATGAAGGGGAGGATGCCGCAATGAAATGGCTAAAGTCATGCCAAAATAAGTTTAAGAGGGAGGCTAAACTTGAGATTAAGTAAAGATGAGATTGAGATACTTTGTGACGGAAATAGGCACAAAGTAGTTAAAGGACTTTCTGATGTAAGGTTCAAGCATAGCCAACTCACATTATTAATAAAGATACATGATTTACTTTCTGATATAAATGATAGCTTAAATAAGGAAGACGAGGCTAAATTTGGAGCAAAATGAAGACGAAGAGATTGTAATTGTTACTAAGCCACAAGCCAGACTTGCTGATTTAGAATTGGCTATAGCGTTACTCAAGCGGAATAGAATATCTAATAAGATTGTCAGAACAATTAGGGGGCTAACGTTGATTAGAGTAGTCTTACCAGATGACCCCAAAGAAATCATAACAACTTATAAAGAACTATGGAGACAAGATGGACGAATCGTTTAAAGAATTACTTGATAAATGTATTGAGATTAATACGCTTAATAACCAACGCAGATTAGATGGGTTGCCTTTCCTCAATGGGTTTGATGATTATGGGGGCAAGAAGTTCCATTGCTATAATGTCAACAAATTAGGTTTACCTGAAACTGATATACGTCTTGAAGTACGTAGTGGTGAGTTTCCAATTGAGGCTATTGTAGAAATCGATGGGTATACTTTGTTTTCTATTCATTCGCTAGATAAGTAAGGGGAGATCAATGATAGATTCATTACTTACTAATATCCATGGAGATATTAAATCAAGTGTAATTTATATCAAAGACGTTGTTGAACAGAATGCTCCTGCAATATGGGAGATGACTAAGCAAAGCACTATAGCTGGATACTATCATCAATTTTTAGGCGGCATAGTATTATCATTTCTTATTGGGGGTGTATTCGCCTTAATGGGATTGTTAATATGTACTGTTTGTTTCGAAGAAACTGGTTGCCTAAAAACTGATCGAGTAAACGAAAAAACTATTGTTAAAATCACATGCGTGTTGTTTGTTATTGGAACTATATTTGCTATCATTGGATTTTATATCAACTTGCAAATTAATTTAATGCAAGTTGATTACGATACAGCTATTAAAATCATAGATACAATAAAGAAATAGGAGGATCGATGTACTGGGAATACTTTAAATATATTTTGAAACATAAATGGTATGTGGGTATCGAGTTAGTGAAGAGGGGGCTGTATTGGAGAGCCTTAACGCATGACTTATCGAAACTCTATCCCGATGAATTTATTTTATATGCAAAAAACTACTTAGGTAAAAATAGATTTACTTTTAATGACCAAACAAGCCTCGCAGAATTAAAACACCATCATCGTAACCCTCATCATTGGCAGCACTGGATACATATAAATAATACTAGCAACAAACAGACATTTCCTATGCCGCGCAAGGATATTATAGAAATGTTATGCGATATAAAGTCACATCCTTACATTAATTTAGTTGAATTTTTCGCTGATAATAGGATATCTATAACACTCCACTCTTCTACCTCTGCATTTATTAATCGGGAACTTGGGATTAAGCGTAAGCCATATCTAAGAAAGCCAACAGAGATAATAATACCAGAAGTATCTATTGAACAATTACACGAAACAGTATATAATGATGAGCCGATTATACAACAGGCTGGTAGAGCCGAGAGAAATGTAGATGCTTGGGTTAGTGAAGCACAAGAAACATATCAAGGGATAGGAGAGATGACCGAGGAAGAACAAGAAGAGCAACGCAGAAGTTTTGCTTATGGGAACTTGGCGCTACATAACGAGAATATAACCAAAGAACTTATTGATAACACAGCCGACAAAGGAGAATAAAATGTATTCAGGACACAATAGATTCGAACCCACAGATAGCACTACAATCTCTGCCTCTACCCTTACTACGCCTAGCATAGCTATTCTAGATGGTAAGGTTGTTAATATTATTGGCAAAGCAGACGGTGTTCCAATATATAAAATTAAACAAGGCGGATATCTGTACAATATCCAGTCTAATCAATTAATATTCGAGGAACAGCGGATATATTATCAGGGCAAGAAGTGGAAGATTAAACGAATACTTATCAATGGCGATGTGACTATTTATCGCAAGAACTATTGTATAACTATTCAGGATTTACAGCATATAACCCGCAAGCCTGCTCCGGTTCCGTCTTGTTATGAAATCTGTAATGTCTATGTAGTTTTTGAGGGAACTATTGTATCGTCATATAAATTTAAGGGTGTGCCTAGTTTAAAACGAATAGTAAGAGAATCAGTTGGACTTGTATATGATAACATAGTTTTGGTTACAAAATTCCCATGGGATTCTATAGAGAGATTAGTAAGAGTCAATCACAATAATCAATGGAGTGACTTTAAAATTATGGATTCAGATACAGTTAATATTATGATTAAATTACTGGGGTGGATATGAAAACATGCGAGAGTTGCGACAATTATAAAGAAAGATCTATATCTAGACTTGCCTGGTGGAGCGGTTACTTTAATAACAAAAGAGATTATCCAAGTATCATTTATTCAAAAGCAACGCCTGAAATATGCACTATTTATGATGCCCCGGGAGCAGATGGGTATGATTGCCGAATAAATACAATCAAGGATAACACTAAATGGAATGTGAACTACTCCGAACTCCGCTTTGTTGGGGATGATGTTTATGGAGAAAACATGAAGCTTACGATAGATTCTTTTGAACACTATGATATTATAAAATGTATAAGACCAAGTGGCGCATTTTCGTGTTATTGTCCTACTATGCTTTCCACAACACCTAATGAGCCAGCCCGTGATGAAAAGGCAATCAAAGCTATCAAGGACAGCTTAGACCAGCGATGGAGCAAGATTGTCAAGTGCAGTAATAAAGATGAAGTATTTGATATTTTACGGAACACCTTCTGCGCTCTTTGTAAAACTTATTCTCATACTAATGACGAATGCCCCTTAAAGGAATTCCAGTGTAATGGAACGTGCATCAAGGCCTACAATGATTTTATTAATAGTGGCGATAACTGGAAACCTTATATAAAAGCAATGTACGACTTGCTCTGCCAGAAATACAAGGAATACTCTGGGTTGGATTATGAGCCTGAACGCCCTGAGCCCAAGTTTAAAGTGGGGCAAATGACGGATAGGGGCAAGATAATTGCTGTTATTTGGGGTGAGGATTGGGCAACGTCACGGAGCTTTCAAAAAGATGCTTGTGATAGGCATAAACATTGGCACTATCAAGCAGACAACTCTTTATGGCGGGATGAATCCGAGCTTACCGCTGCGCCCTCCATCGAAATCACGCTATTCAAGGTCGTGGATGGCAAGGTTGAAACGATAAGTTGTCCTATCCTTGATATAAATGGGGATAAAGACGAGTGTGCAGAAGCTAATTTTAAAAATGGTTACTGTGCTATCCTAATCACAAAGGATGGGGTAAGCGAGAGACGGTATTGCCCAGAAATTGAAGCGCTATTGCCAGAATATGTTGTTAAATGCTGGTATCAATATAAAGACAAGCTAACTCCAATGAAGCGAAACATAGAGATGTGCATTGAATACATTATTAATAATCCCAAATGGACTGTGGAGCGGTCGGGCATAAAAATGCGGGCTTACCGGATGAAGGATGGTAGTGTTGATGTGGCATTCCCTAATCACACGATAACTTTTATAAATTCATGGGAATTATTAAAAGTTATCGGCTTCACTCCAGATAATATTATGCCTTCCATATTACACGGAAAGGGTTAAGCGATGACATTTCCATTGAGTGATTATGATAATATACCACAGGTTTATAAGTGCAAGCAGTGTGCAGAAAAAGATGCCGAGATTATCAGATTAAAGGATGAAATTTTGCGACTCAAGGCAAAAGAGATTCCGCTCAAAGAACCTTTTAAGATTATTCACGAACACCCTGAATGGAAGAAAGGTTAACCCATGTATAACTATCTTGATAATGACACACTAATGGATATGCTTACCAAGAGAGACGCAGAAATTACCGAACTCAAAGCCAAGCTTGCCGATACGGAGACAGTAAATGCCGAACCCAATTCATGTACTACATGCATTTATAAAGATAGGCCAACATCTGAAAACCCATGTTCTCACTGTTTTGGAAGAGATAAGCATACATCTGTAATAGATAAAGAACTCACAAAACTCAAAGCAGAAATTACAGAACTCAAGGCCAGGCTTGAGACTTATTCTTATGGCAAGATAGAGTTCTATGATAATGACGAGAAGAATCGTCCCCTTATCTGGGATTACGATAGGGGTTCTTATTATGCAGACGATGAATATTTACAGGAACTCAAGACGAGGTTCGAGGCGGCAGATGCTATGAATAAAGAGTTGCATAAGGTGAACACCGAATTGCAAGAAAAGCTTGCCTCTGAAACCAAAAGGGCTGATGTGGCGGAGAGAGCGTTACGATTAGATGTTGAGCTTTATTATCCTAATCCTAATAATGAAACCGAATCCGATATTATTGGGGACATCAACGCCTTAAATAAGCAAGCCGAACAGCAACTTGCACAGGAGGCCGCTAATGCGAGTAGTTAAAGAATGGTTAGATAAATTAACCTTAAAACAGCAAACAGTATTGCTATGTGCTATACGTGGATGTGATGGAGTGCCAAAGGGTGATATTAGTAAAGAGTTAGTTAGATTGTTAAGGGAGACAATTTTAGAAAATGCTTGTCCTTTCGACAATACCTCAGAGTTTATGCAAATTAAAGCAAGCACTGTTGATGAAATTGTTAAAAAGTTTCTAAAACAGCCGGACATATACCCCGTTCATTGGTTATTCCATTTTATGCACGCGGTGGAAATCATAGGCTATAATCACCCACATGAAGCTACTGCAAAATGGTGGTTACAATTCTATAATGATATATGTTACATGCTTCACGTAAACCCAGAAACAAAATATCAAAATGATATACGATTAACTGATGGCTCTGCAAGTAACTGCTGGAAAGAAGCATAAAGGAGGCCGCTAATGGCAAATGATGAGATGCTAAATGAATTTCCAAAAGGATGTTTTAACCCTGGTTATTATAACGACCCCGGACACCAAGATTTTACTAAGCCAATAACACAATGGCAACCTGAAGATGGTGAATGGATAATTCACCGCGTCCGTGATGGGTTCAACGATTATAGCGAGAGCCTAGCCATTTATCACGCCAGCTCAAATATTGTCCCGATACGTCCCGCCCGCTTAGATGATTTTGCTGTGACTATAGATGGCTTAAAATATTGGTTTGTAATAATGAAAGACAAGAGGACGTTTGCTTATTCGAACGGCTTGAGAGTATTAACATTTAACCCAATTTATCCTACTGATTTATGGCTAATACAGGGAGCTATCGCTCATTACAACATCACGGTGTTGGATGAGGCAACTTTCAAGAAATTAAGTGAGGCAGATAATGTTTAAACTTTCTACAGGTGATGATTCTACATTGGGTAATTATAGAAAATTGTCCGCAGCATTTTTCGGAGAAGATTCTGATGCTGTAAAATTTCTTGATAAAAAGATATTAGAATCTCCTAATGGCGAGAAGGAATTTGTAGTAGCTCCTGAAAGTCAAATGATGTATTTGCTAAGTACTATGGTAAATATTGAAACAGAAGACGATATTTTGGAGGCAGATAATGGATAAGTGGATTACACTTCATTATACAGAAAGCGATAATATATCGAAAGAGTTGCTTGTAAATTTTGGGCTACGTATAGAGATGTATATGGTGTGCGAACAAACAATGGTAGTTCCATTTACCGCGCGAGCTTATAATGAATCCCCTGCCGAAATAATTGCGCTGCTTACCCAGCCCGATACCGAGCTTCGACAGGCGGCAAGGGAATTAATGGAACTTGTGATTAGATACCCTAATTCAAATCTCGGTGTCAATGCGTTAGTTCAACAGGCACATAAACTCGAAGCCCTTTTGGAGAAGCCATGAATGATAAAGATATTTTGGAATTATTAGATGAATGCAAGGCACGGGAAGAATTTAATTACTTACGATTGATAAGCAAGTCGCCCATAAATAGCCTTCGCGAAGAAACTCCTGGTCTTTATATGCCAACTTTTGACGATGAACGCACAAGATTACATCAAGCATTGATAGATAAATATAGTAAAAGAAGCCCGATACTATATGATTTTAATAGACTTGATGAATATCTTTATGAGTTTAACCCACATAAACGTTATTCAGATAAAGAATTAGTAAATTTCGCAATTCAACTTAGAAGGCTTTTGAGAGATACTAAAATATAAAAGGAGAAGCCATGACAGAGCAAACTGAATCTATGATAAGACTGCTAAAAACAGTCAACAGCAAGAAGCAAATTGTTGGATATGAATATAAGTGTAATTGGTTCCCGGAATATCCAGACACAATTATTGAGACATCACACAAAAAAGAGCCAAACGATTTAATGTCTAACGTCACTGAATTTATAAGATACGATTCCTTCAATCTTGGTTTCAAATTTGGTGACAAGTGGATATTTGAAGGGGATAAAGTGGAGATGATAAAAAATGGTGGCTATACAGTAAACGGCGTTGTTGAGTATGAGGAACTAATCTTTACTATTGGTGGTTGGTATTTACCAAAGGCTAGTGAAATTCACTCTATTACCGTCACCGGAAACATTTACGAGGCAAGCCATGACGGAGCTTAAAACAGTTGATGAAGTGATGGGGATGGTAAACGAACTACGCTCTTATGGATATCCACAAGAAAGACTTGTAATACGTACCGAGCTTGAAAAGTGGCAAGCCGAAATTGACAGGCTAACCTCAATTATCAAGGCCAACGCGGCATTAGATTTTTGCTTGCAAATTACAGCCCAGAATAAGGAATTACGTGCAGAGAATAAAGAATTGCAAGACAAATTAACCGACAGCATGTGGGATGCCGAAAACGAGCGTACAAATAGAGAGCTTGTTGAAGATGAATGCGATAAGCTGAAAGATGAAAAGGGGGAGTAATGTTTACAATTGCTAAATTAAAGGATGGTGTATGCTTTGGTATAGGCATAAACAAAGACAAATTTGAGATATTCTTTGCGTTGTGGGTTATGAAGTTTATTTGGGGAGTCAGATAATGCCTAATAGTCTAAATATGTATATGGGCTTCTCTCGCTCTTCTGGTAGTCATGAAGGGGCTATACTTATATTTGCAGTCAATTCAAGACAGGCACGGAAAATAGGGTGGGGAAAAGCATGGGGAATGATTGTTGATGATTATGCCGATTTTACAGTAACAAGAATAAACGATGCGCCGTGGCTTTATGAAGAAGCTGTTCCTGATAAATTAAGAGACGGAATCCCGCATGTCATTGATAACCCCACAGTTTGTAAATCATGCGAGCAATGGGGAGAATGGCTAATTGATGGGAAATGCCAACAATGTACAGATAATGAGGACAGTGAGTGGCGAGAAGATGACTACGAAGACGAACCGGAGAAAAAATGAAACTACGTCCATCTCACATACCCGCAACAGAGCGAAGTCTGTGAGATGGAAATCATTCGGAATAATTCGCTTGACTTTTAAATTTAATTTTAGTATACTATAAACCCTATTTGACAGGTTACTTTCAAGGAGACTAAATGCCAGAAGTTAATTTCCAAGTTTTTCAGAATAACTCATTAACACCCATGTCAATTACTTATAATCAAGATTTAGGTGCAATTGAAGTATATGAAGATGGCGAGTTGTGTGAGGACATAAGTTTTCCAGAAGACTTTGAGCAATCCTATAGCGACGCAGAGTTCTATGATAGTGTAGAAAGTTTTCGTGCCGAAAATCCGTTACAATTAGATTTAATTTGGGAAGAATTAGGGCTTTAATATGGGTATATTGCGCACAGAATTTGCTATTAAAAAAATAGATAGCCCTACTGTTCATGCTTATGACGAGGACTTAGGTATAACATTGTGCGGAATCGCAACTGATTTAAAGTGGGAGGTAGTTGGGAAAAATTATAACACAGAACCTACGTGTCGAAGTTGTAGAAATATTTTAACTAAAGGATATCGATGAGAATTAGAATTATTGAGGAAGAGATTAAGAATCCCTTGGATAAGGTTGGCGTGATTGGACTTATCTATGCGCCGACCGGAGTAGGCAAAACAGTTTCAAGTCTTAAAACGTTGCCTGGCCCCAAGGTATTAGTCTATGCAAACGAAAACAGAGATATGCGTAGGGCAATCGCAGCATCAGGACGTGACCCCGCCGATTTCTATGTTGTAGAATATGGTTATATGGAGGATGAGAATGGAGAGTTAGAAGACCAAGGTAGCTTCGATGACTTGATTAATTTTGCAAGGGCGCCATGGAAACAATTGGGAACTGATAAATGGGAGCAAGTTGGATCGGTGCTATTCGATGGTGTGACTCAGTTATGCTCTAGTTTGCAGATGGAACTTGAGAGGTCAAGTTTCGAGGCTAGAGATAAGGATAAGAAAGCTAGGCCGTTGATTGACTTATCTAAAATGGGGGTTGAGGGGTGGGGGGCGCTGGCGTCTAACATGAAACGTCTGATGCCATTCATTGGTAAATACGCTAGTCAAGGCAAAGTAGTTATACTCACGGTGTTAGAGATGGATAATCCCACATACCAGAAAGGGAAAGATTATGGGCCGCAAATTCCAGGTGTAGCTTTCCCGCAATCAATAGGAGGAATGATTGACATAATAGGAAAAGTAGAACCTAGGTTTAACGAGGATGGTAGTCCGAAATATCCACCAATTATTAAGTTTGAATGTGGACCACTGTTTGTAGACGATGGAAAGGGTAACAGGATTCATGTAGGGCAAGAGAACTTTATACAAAAATGGAGCGGGGCTAGGCCTATAAACAAAGAAGGTACAGCTCTAATGAAGTCAGTTAAGTTTGAATTGGATTTCAATAAGATTCTAAATTACGCTACATCACAGGGTACAATAACAACAGAAGCAAACGAACATGGTTCGTCAACAATTACAAAGGAGTAGTTATGCCAGCAACTGAGTATATCGGTAAGACCAAAACTGAAGTTACCAAGACTAGTTTCAAAACACCTGTTCCCGGATTCTATACCCTGAGATTTGCAGAGGGCACTAAGGTCACGCTTCCTAAAGAAGATTCCAAGACGGGTAAGGCGGGTATTAGTTTCGTATTTGAAGTAGATGGTGGAGATTTTGAAGGCGCTAAGGTTTATCAATACATCTCTGAGTCTAGCCCCAAGGACGGTAAGGACACGGCTAATATGGTGCAGTTCTTTAAGCTCATTGACGCATCGGGCGAGATGCTTCCGTTCATTAAGATGTGCCAAGCCAAAGGTATCAATCCCGACGACCCCATTGCAGACAAAGATGTCATCGCTAATGTCGTGAATATTATCAACACTAGATGTATAGGTAAGGTATTCGATGCCATTCTCGACGTAGATGAATCTCAGGCTAAGGATAAAGATACGGGGGCACTTAAGGTTAAAGATGACGGTAGTCCTCAGATGAATCATAACTTTAAACTCGCCCAGTTCACAGCCTATAATGCTGGAATATTGGGAGGGACTAAGAAGGTTACACCAGCAACAGCATCAGGCACGGCAGTCGAAGAAGAAGAAGTATAATTTAATTAGGGGGGTGGAGAGATTCATCCCCCCTCTATACTAGGAGAGTCATGGATATAATATTAAGATTCGGTGAAGACGAGGATGGTTCAAGAGTAGAAGATTTTAGTATTAATGGTCAGCATGCCGAGACAGTACGCTCATTATATGAATGCCCAGAGGACGCGATCATAGGAAGAGACTTGATTTCATGTGGAACTATTGTTGATTATATGGAATTAGCTTATAATGCTGGGAAGAATGGAGACCCATTTACTGTAACTAAACAATACATAGTTGAACAGACTGACTATTAATGTAGCAACAGTTGGTCGGTATCCAGAGATACTACAGGATTTAGATATAATAGGATAGGAGAACTATGGCTGCCAAAGATTATATAGGCTCATCGAAAGTAATGGTGCCCAAGAAGCGGGCATTACCTAAGCGCTTTGTTAAATTTAAAGATTATAAAATACCAGAGGGATTTGTATTGGTTGTTGATACGGCAGAGCAACTCCCGATCTTCGGCGACATCAGGCATATGCCAGTCGGATTAACAATCGTAAGGAAGTGCTTAAAGACAGAGGCTGGTAGATTTGCAGACTATTCAGTACTTGGTTATGAGGGGCTAATAGCAATAGAAAGAAAACAACAATCTGACTTTGAACATTATATTCAAGATAGAGAGAACACACAAAGGAAACTTAAGTTATTATCACAATGTTTCTGGGCCGGGCTAGTAGTGGAAGCCGATGAAATGGATCTCTACAATTCGCCAATTAGCCCAAGGATGACACGAGAAATGGTTAGGGGTAATCTTAATTCGATAAGTTGTAGATATGGGGTGCATATATATATTAATCCCAATAGAGAAAACACCGATAGGTATATATTAGATCACATGCTTAAAGCTTACGAGGTACTAATTTCAGGAGATGAGATATGGCGGTATCATAATGACAAGTCGTAATATAGTATTAGAAACGTTAATTTCTCCATGGGTTAAGTTTATAAAAGCTACCGATGATGTAATGGAAATATGGGAAGTAAGCAATTACAATATGTATTTTCTAGAGGGTAAATACATAACGAGTCTAGACGAGCAACAATTTATTAGTTTAGGTAAAGAGATGTGGGGATTAGAATTAAGGAGACCAGATGAAATCACTTGACATACCTATTAATGTAGATGGTATAGATAGTTATACTAAATCAGAAACACAAGATACTGAACTCTCAATTTTTAGTCGTCATTATTCTATTCCTATATGTGCAATTGTAGGCTTGGTTGGTAAGACCGAGAAGGATACCCATAGGAATATCTGTCAATTTGAGTCGGCCATTATTAAATTATTATTATATAGACACGCCAGTTTAGACGGAACTACGCTCGCCATAGTTGATTCGGACACGTTATATAGACAGATAGGACATCCTATTTATGGGTATAATGTAATTGACAATAGATTTGTAATGGACTCTGGGCAGATGGTGGCGATTGAAAAAATTAATAAACTAGTCGGGTTCCAGAAGAAAAGTTATAAGGAAATAGCTAGAAGCATTAGTGAGTATACGGGTTGGGATGAAAATGATGTTAGGACAATCGCTATTGAAATATGGAAAGTAATATAAGGGGAGGCTGATGAACAAGAGAGTTATTAAAGCTGTGCTTACTAAGAAATTCAATGAATGGGTTGCTTCAATTAAGGACGAGAAAGTTAAGGAGTTAGTTAAGAATAGCTCTATTATTACTGGTGGCGCCATAACATCGTTGCTTCAGGGTCAGGATGTAAATGATTTCGATATCTACTTTACTAACTTTGATACTACATATCAAGTCTCAAGATATTATATTAAGCAATTCAATGTCCTGCATGAGGGTAAGGATACTCCCAAACCTGAGGTTTATGTAGACGAAACTGATATAAATAATCTTAGGGTTAGGATTAAGATTAAGAGCGCTGGGATTGCTGGGGAGAATACTCCTGACTCACAGTATCAATACTTTGAAGGCAGGCCATTAGAAGAGGGAGAAGCTTATGTACAGCAAGTTGTTGGCAACATACTCACTGAAGCCGATGGCATGGACGGAACTAAACTTAATGACGACAAGAGCAAGGGTAAGTATCGTCCTGTATTTGTAAGTGACAATGCTATCACACTTTCAGATAAGATCCAATTAGTTATACGGTTCTATGGTAACGCCGATGAGATTCACAAGAACTACGACTTTGCTCATTGTACGTCATACTGGACATCTATTGATAAAGAATTGGTATTAAGACCGCAGGCATTAGAAGCGATACTAGCTAAAGAGCTCAGGTATATAGGGTCATTATATCCAGTATGTTCATTCATAAGGACAAGGAAATTTATTAAAGCAGGTTGGCATATTAACGCTGGACAGATGCTTAAAATTTGTTTTCAGATTAGCGAACTTGACTTAACTGATATTAAGACCCTAGAAGACCAATTGACTGGGGTAGATACAGCTTACTTTATTCAGGTTATAAATTATCTCAAAGAGCAACAAGCTATTGACCCTAGTCTGAAAATTGATTCAGCGTATTTGGTTTCTATAATAGATAAGATATTTTAATGAGCACATGTCTATACTGTGGGGACTGTTGCTTGAGGATGTCGCCAATAACAGGAAATGGTGAACCTTGTCCTAATCTATATAACAAAGATTCTTTTTATTTCTGTAGTATATATCAGGATAGACCTGACGACTGCGTCAATCATGACTTTGGATTCGCTAGATTCTGCCCTATAGGGATGAGTAAGCTACAACTAAATGCAAATGATGTCATGGATATTAAGAAGATAAGACGTAGAATAGACGAAGGCTGGGAAATAATAAAGGAGAGATATGGACGACATTAAAATAGGCGATGTATTATGGTTAGCTACTACAGGTCAGCGAGAAAAAATAAAGCCATGCCCAGTATGTTATGGGAAAAAAGAAGTTATGCTTATCTTAGGCAATGGCGATGAGGTTATAACACCATGTGCTTATTGTTCTTTGGGATTTAATCCGCCAACAGGACATGTACATGAATGGGAATATGTGGTTGAGCCCAAACTTATCGTAATTGATTCCATTAGAAAGGAGGAGACCGCTACCGGAACTAAGATTGAATTATATTATGATAGATGTTACGCCACCGATATATCCAAGATATTTAAAACCAGAGAAGATGCTGAGATTAAATGCGCTGAATTGGTTAAGGAGCGAGAAATTGAACAGAATACAAAAGCTGAATATCTTAAGTCAAATCAGGCTAAATCTTACTCATGGAATGTAGGATATTATATGCGTAATGTTAGGGATATGGAGAAGAAGATAGAATGGTATAAGGATAGGGCAAGATTATGTAAGGCTAAATCAAAGGATGGGGATAATGAGTGAGCTTAAGATAGGAGATACGTTATGTAAGTATGTCACATTCGCGGGCTTGAACTTTTATACTGTTACTGCAATAATTACCAGGGAACAGGCTACGCTTTACGAATTAGAAAGTAAAAATTGTAAGCATGGATATAATTGTAGATTACTTGTAGCTAAGATTAATGACAAGCCTGGTAAGTATAGATTTGTATCGATGCTTAACGATGACGAGGAGAATAGATGGCATTCTTGGCATGACGATAGCCTGTTCTATATCAGTAAGATGGACGCGAGACGAGATATATATTTACAATTAATACAGGAAAGAAAAGCCGAGATAGATAAGTATGAGGCTACGTTAGGGAGACTCAAGAAAGGACTAGTCGAACTTAATGAGCACTTTGAGAATACATGTGAGGACTAATGGCGACACTTAATGATGCCAATATAGCCAAGGATAAGTTCGCAAGGTTCAAGGGTAAGCCATTCCGAGCCAACCAAGGCGAGACTATCATTGATACAGTCAACTCTAACAAATCTGTCGTGGCTGTGTGTGCTAGTACTGGAGCAGGAAAGAGCCTTTTAGGGGCTTGTGTGTCAAGTATCTATGATGATTCTATATATGTAGTTCACTCTAAGAATCTCCAAGACCAAATAGAATCAGACTTCCCTGAATTTAAGATACTCAAGGGGCGCTCTAATTATCCCTGTCTACAAGTATTAGATTCAGGTTGTGACTGTTGCCCCTATAATGAGCCGAAGAAAGCCTGTCCCGACTACGACGATTGCCCCTATGCTGTTCAGAAGTCAAGAGTAATTGCCCATCCACTACGTGTACTTAACTATTCTTACATGCTTACCGAATGGAACTATGTAGGCAAGATGTCGAAGCTAGCAAATGTTGTAGTCTGTGATGAGGCTGATACATTAGAAGGTGAGATGCTTAAGTTTGTAGGAATTAATATATCCGAAAATGATATTAATAGATTCAATTTACCCAGACCTAGATATCTTACAGCCGAAGCTAAAGAGGGTGTCAATTCTTGGAAGGAGTGGGGCACCAGGTGCGCCGATATCTTAAACTTCGAACTCAAGAGATTACCCAAGGATGTCACAAAAAAGGAGAAGGATAAGCTTACCAATCTACATAAGAAGTTTACTATTTTTACAGGAATAGTTGACGAGACTTGGATATGTGATATCGGAGACAATAGATGGGGAAAGTATATTAGTTTCCAGCCCACTTGGATAACAGAAGACCTGTGTAATATGTATGTCAGGTCACATATTAAAGATATCAATTCTGATGTTACAGGCAAACTTGTGTTGATGTCAGCTACATTACTGCCACCTAGGGCATTGGCTTATACACTGGGTATTCCTGAAGCCGAAATGAATTATCTAAAGGTTCCTTATACATTTGACCCCAAGAACAGACCAATACTATTTACATCTACAGCTAGACTAAGCAAGGAGTCGGGGGCTAAAGAGTACGATAAGATTAAGGCCAAGATCCAGGAATATCTTAAGAGGTTTGAGGGCAAGAAAGGTTTAATACATTCTAACTCTTATACGCTTAATGACGTTGTAATGTCAATTGGCGACAAAAGATTAATAACCCACGGACCAAAGAACAAAATTGAGCAGATTGAAATTTTTAAGAACTCTAAGGACTTAGTTATGGTTAGTCCTAGCATGGATAGAGGAGTTAGTCTTAATGATGAACTATGTGAATTCCAAATCGTCGTAAAGGCAGCGTACCCAGATCTCGGGAACAAACAAACTAAAACTAGAGCGTATGGTAGTGGCGAAATAGGTAAGTACTGGTATAGTTCAATGACGGCCCAGACAATGATGCAACAATGCGGAAGGGGGAATAGGCATATCAACGACAAGTGTTCTATTTTTATACTAGACGGCAGGGCTGAGGATTTATTTATCAAGAACAAAGATATGTTCGATGATTACTTTATTGATAGTGTAATAGATTGGGAGGACTAAGTAGACTGTAATGCCAAGACAACTTAATAAATATCTAATAGGAGAACTGTGGCTTAGTGTAAAAGAAATAGCTAGTATTGCCGATGTGCTACCATCTACAATCTATAACAGAATAGCTAAAGGCGCCGAGGGTAGAGAATTAATTCATGGTTGCCGTAGAGTTACGCTTACAGTCAAGAAGCTCAGAAAAAATAGGGTTAAATCTAAATACAGGAAACTTTATGGCATGACAATTACCGAGATGGCTAGGAAATTTAAATTAAGTTATGGCGACATGTATAAAAAATTACAACAAGGAGAAATAGATGTTAATTGAAGCTGGAACGTACAAGGGTTTTTGGCTATCGTATATGGAAGAGGATGACGAGTGGCGCGGATTAAGAGAACATGAAATAGAAAAGAAAGCAAAAAGCTTGAGTAAACTCAAAGAAGGAATTGACGCTCTGCTTAAAAAAGAATCTGGGTTCAAGCCATTTGAAGCCATAAAAACTAATGAATATACCGGAGCCTTTGGATATAAGGTTGTGACCATAACATCGATAACAGATGACAATGAGGTATGGATTAAAAACCCCGATGGCACTAGAGAAAAAATTTATAGTTGGAATTTAAACTCATTGTGTGAATTAAATGAGTTTAATATTTCTATGCTCAAAGAGGTTAAAGAATTAGACACACAAATAGCAGCAATTAGGGGGAAGAAGAATTCGCTTATAGATCAGTTGTCTCGCATTAAAATAAACAAGGATAAATAAATGTATCATCTAAAGGCAAGCGAATATTTGTTTAATGCATGGAAGAATAATATGGCCGATGAGCTTAAAGTATGTTCTGCTTTTGTATAAAACGATCTAGAGCTAACATTAGAACAATTAGATAAAATGCAAGATGAATTCTTTGTAATAGCTGATAACTGCTTGGCTAACTACAAGCTATCAATATCAAAACAATACAAAATTTTTGATATGTTGTTTCAAGAAACAAATGAATTATTTAATAACGCAAGAAAGGAAACACAAGATTGACATTTGAAGAGATTGAGCATCAGATTAATGAAACTATGGTTGCCTACGAGGATACGTCAGAGCAAGTTGATAGTGAACAACGTGAAGAGTTCGAGGAATATATGGCTAAAATTATTGGCGATCTAAGGGTGGTTGAGGCTAATAAAATAGATGGATATGGCCATATAATTTCTAAACTAAAGTCTGAAGAGGACAGGTTATCAGATTTAATCAAGCGATTACAGGGTAGAAAAACTGCTACCCAGAACAAGCAACAAAGAATCAAGGATTATCTACTCTTCCAGATGATATCAAATAAATTAGAGAAGGTTGCTGGTAATATTTATACTGTACGCGTAAGTAATAACTCAAGTGTAGATGTATTCGACCCCGAAATTCTACCGAGAGAATATTGTAGAGTTATTCCAGAGAAACTTGAGCCTGATAAGGGAGCGATTAAGGATGCAATTAAAACCGGAGCTACTATACCTGGCGCTAAAATATCAATCTCTCAATCGGTGGTAGTAAAGTAGATCTTGACAACCGAATCAAAAAGCATTATATTATATATTTAATAAGGGGTGTAGCCAAACAATCCGTGCGCCAGCTTCGGGGGAAGTAAGCGGTCGGCAGGCTGCGCCCCTCCCGCTTTCTCGCTGGCAACCTCACGACAATTAAGGAGAATGTATGCTTGGATATGGTAGAATAGATTTACGTTACAAAGATACTTGGGATTTAATTGACGAGTATGCGGTATTAAGATCTAAATCAGATAACCAAAAGTGGTATCATCCAAACTCTGACATTAATAATGATGTAAATTACCTAGAGTCAGAAATTAAATCTCGTATATGTAAGTGTGGTAAGTCAATAATGTCACCACAAGAAGCGGAAGTGATGAAGAGAATCGAAGAAGTTAAGTTGTTACTAGAATCAACAATGGATAAGTTATCTCAAATCAATTTTAAGGAGGAGTAGTGAAAAGATTTATATCATATCTATTAATCGCAATTTTATTTATGGCATTAGGTATCGTAGTGGGGCAAAAGATTGGCGATAAACCAGCCTTGAATATACCTATCACGGACAATAGAACATCTATAGTATTAGAGAACAAGGGATTGGCTGTGTATTATGATATCACAACAGATTCCGCAGGAGTATCTACAACACTGTCCAGTAGAGAATATTATATAATCTCGGGCGACAGTATAGCCAAGTTTATTCCTAATCCCGAAATGGAGCTAGATAATGGAAGACCTTAAGCCCAAACCCGATACAGTAAGTGTGAATGTGGCATTTTGGACATGTGTTATCGTATGTCTTGTGTCGATAGGAATCACGTTAGGATTTGTGTGGCTGCACAATTTTGTAATTCAGGATGATTATGTTAAGCCTATAGAGATTCAGGTTGCGATTGAGCCCATTATTACTGTTAAAAACAATCTACTGATTGTAGAATATAATAAGACTATAATTGAAGGGGAAGATTACGCCACCAATAAATTCAGGAATACTTATCTTGCAGTTGGAGACTCTATTATATTTAAAGGAATTACCCAAGCTATAGCGCACGACTGTACATGGACTGAATGGCGCCAATGGAAAGAGCCTGAGGTTGAAGTGAGTAAGGGTAAATTCTGGGTGCGACTGTGGGGCAATGGTACGTTAGATACATTACAAGTAAAGTAGAACTAGAGGCGATCTTCGCGGGTCGCCTATTTAATAGGAGAGTCATGAAAGTAATAATTGCGGGTTCAAGATCTGTTACTGATTACGACTCAATGCTATACGCAATCAATGGTTGCAAATACGTTATCACTGAAGTTGTATCTGGTGCCGCGCGTGGGGTAGATAAATTGGGAGAGCGATACGCTAAGGAAAATAATATACCAGTCACAAGTTTCCCTGCTGATTGGGACACCTATGGTAGATCCGCCGGGTATAAGCGCAATTTAAAGATGGCTGAGTATGCTGACGCATTGATTGCTATTTGGGATGGGAAATCGAAGGGGACTAAACATGTGATAGATACGATGATAAAATTGGGAAAGATGTATGTGGTGTATTTTCCAGAGTCGTGAATTGAGGCTGTGGGAGAAACGGAGAAGGGGCAGTATCCTTCGACGTTTAGCTCTCCCGAACCACAGCCGTTGGGTACCACCCCTATTGTTTACTTAATTAATATGACTAATCTACCCTAATTTGTCAAGACTTTTTTGCCTCATTGTTAATAACTTTACTAATAGCATTCCTAGCACCAATACCAGCCATCATTCCACCTACAACTTTCATGAGTGGAGACAACGGTAACAGGTAGGGTACAATAGGTATGACTCCAGGTATAAGTGGTATGCTCTCGCCAATAGTGTAAATTAATACACCCAACACAGTCCATTGTCTATACCAAGGTTTGTCTTTGATAATTGTATCTGACATACTTACTCCTGGTCATCAGAGTTAAGTCCTTGTCCCAGACCACCCATGAAAATTGCAAGCTTGTCCTGAAGTTTATCTTCAAGATTATTCCAGCCTGCACCAACTGCTGATTTAGCATTAGCTGTAAGCCACTTGCCAGCACGCTCGCCATAAGTAAATACTTCTTCATTTTTTACCTTGTCGTCAAGAATCCAAATGATAACTTTGATTACGATTTCACTAATAACGTCTTTCATTGTACCTCCTAGACAGATGTGATTTGTTTTTGCCATTTTTTTATTGGCGTTGTGAGTGCTTTTTCTATTGACCACTTGTGAAAAAATCTATTTCTAAGTGTATTTGAGTTTATATTTAAATATTCAGCCCATTCTCGTACAGACTTAGTTATACCCATATACGTTATAGATATACAGACATCTCTATTTTGTTGCTGTTCTGTGCGCGTAGCCCATCTACAATTTTCAGGAGAGTACCCTTTGCTATTATCTATTCTGTCGATACTTAGGTTGTCAGAGTATCCATTACTTAACGCCCATGATCTAAAGACAGTATAGCCTTTCCATTCTTGGCATACCTCAATCCCTTTATTGATATAGTATTTACTTCTTGTAGTAACATGTTCGCACCTGAAATGCATGGCACGAAATATTTTATAAAGTCGTGTATACGAATCGCCATGTGTTTTTCTGGACACATTACCTTTACGGGTTATCTCTATGGACAAACATCCACATGATTTAGTATGTCCAGATTTTACACTTTTATATTGTATGGCTTTTTGTTTACCGCAATCGCATCGGAATAACCAAACGTCCCTATCATCATTATTTTTTCCGATAAATTTAATTGCCACCAACCTATTGAATCTTTTATTAGATATATCTTCCATATCATTACCTCCTATAAGGTTTTAGTTTAGCGGTAATCTTATCGTATAGGCAATAAGAAAGGTTGCGAACCCTGTCCCGCATTGTAATATAACATTAATATACACGCTTGTCAAGAACAAATTTATATTATGTTATATATATTTACTATTTTAAAGTTAAATTCGTCTATATTTCTGGTGACGTTAAGTAATAATTTAAAGGTCGTCCTACTGGTTCCTCCAGTGATTGATGTTGGAGTTGTTGTCACATTAAATCCACCACCTACGATTATGCATCCACGACTGTCCCTAACAAAATTCCCTTGATGGAGAAGCACATCATCTCTGTCAGGCACATTTTGGATTTCAAACGTATTACCGAACTTGGGACTATCTACACGCTTACAGACATAGTTGCCCTCTGGTATACAGGAGATTGACTTGGCGTTATTCTTCCATGGTAATTCTAAAGTCTGACAGAACACCCTGCCATCCAGTAATAAAACCCCGAGTGTCACCTCAGGACTTGACTCTAGCCTTATCAGTTTAGCTTGCATTTATCTTACCTTTGGTTTCTTTGGCTTACATTTAGTAAACATTATTTCCCTTTCTTAGCTTGTTTAATACACTTGCACTTACTGAGTAGCATTTTGCAATCCTGACACATCTTCTCTTTTTTCTTATCCATATCAACCTAGTTTGTTAGAGAGTGAAGTAACACTGCGATTGTAGTGAATCCAAGATCGATAAAGGCTCCCTGTTTTCCCGTCCCCCTAACATAGGCGTCTACAAATTTACCCTTATCCCCATCCCATTTGAAATAAACTATAGCTTTTTTATTCGAGCTATATTTGTCGCTGTAATTAAACGGGGAGCCTGTGACATTAGCTCTATAAGTTAGTTCAAAAGCATTGCGTCTCCAGCATAGCGACTCTATTATTCTACCAGACTTAACCCAGAAAGATTTACTGCGTTGCTGTGTCTGGGCATACAACATCCATCCATAGCTAACGTTTGAAATATCCTGAACCATTCTATAGGCATGGTAATCGTCGGCGCTATTTGAAATATGGAACCCGCCAAACTTAGCTGACTCAATAAGCCCAGTACTAGCTCCAGACATAACACTAGTTATAATCAATCCCCAGTGTAATGACCTATCTTTTATCCAACTTGTCTTGACTACCTTGTTGGTTACAGCTTTGACATCGGAATTAACATCGTCTAATATATCATTAGCTTGCACATTGGCCGCAAAGATTAAGCCCAATAAAAGTATAAATGTTTTCATAATACTCCTTTATTATAATATAACTAAAATTTTAGCGCTTGTCAAGCCTTAAGGATATATTTCTCCGCTAGTGGCTTCTCCTGATACTGATGTGGCAATTCCATTTGTATAGGTTATAGTATAATATGTGTATTGTAACTTGCCAGAACTAGGGTTTTTAAATATGTTTTTCATTACTGTATATGTACCATTGATGCCTGTAAATGCTGGCTGTGCACCTACATCAGATGCGGTTAGTGTTATATTGGAACTCAATGGTTTACTATTGATCGTCCTCGAAGTATATACCCCATTGGTTACAGTTCCGGCATTACCTGAAGTTGAAGAATATCCAGATGTTGTGGCGTAGTTGGCGTTACCCGTAATGCTTCCAGCGAAATATCCAGAAGAATTAAGTACAGGGATAACTCCAGATGAGGCTGTGGTGCTAGCGTGATAGCCATCAAGTCTATCTACATTTAAGTAATCAACCTTAGACGTCATGCCTGAATTTAGTACAAATGGAACTGAACCAGAGCTAGGATTGAATGTTTTAATTCCAGTTATATTCTGCGCTGTATTCGTAGTAACATACGAACTCGATAGCCCAGTCCAAGATAATGTGCCAGTGCCATTATTAGTTAGCATTCCAGCGGCGTCAGTTGGCATGTGTTTGCCATCCCACTTATCTGCGTCTAAGTTGGTTACAACCGTGGCGTTTGTATTTCTAACATAGAACGGAGGATTGGCGCCATCGTTGCGATAGAAATTTAGTGAACCATTATAACTCGTATCGGACGAAGCTGATTTCAAGTAATCTGTAGCGGGCAATCCACCAAGGCTATCTGAATTAGATACTGCCGGAATCGTTGTATATGACACTACTCCTGCGGTAGACTTCATGTACCCAGTCTGTCCACCAGTAAAATTGAAGTTCCCGGTCATTGTCCAATTACCTATGGAATCCATATAAGCGTAATTTGTTGTAGATATTGTTGGCCCTGTAGAAAATATAATTGAACGGGCATCAAATTCTAATGGAACAAAAGCCGAGTAATTAATGGCCTGTAGATTTCTTTGCGAAGTGTTGTTATCTTTCATGATAATATTGTTTGTTATTATATTACCATTAGACTGTACTAAAAATTTTGTACTATCCCCATGCACTCCGTCATTACGTGCACCAAGAAACAATGCCGCCGTATTTGAAACTCCATGATAAACAGAACTTATCAAGGAGGTATCCGCTCTATCGGAATTAACAGTTACAAATATATTTCCTATACCAACGGCTGCCGCTGTGTTTGGATGTAAAATATCTACTCCGCGAGAGAGCAAAATAGAGTTTTGTTTTGGGCTTACAATTCTAAAAGATGTACCATTCCATATCGAAGGTATGCTATCCGTAAACGAACCTACAACATTACCTGCGGCATTGTATAGCCATAACGCATTATTATTTGCAGTTGCATCAAGTACTAATCTCCTGTTGCCTGAACTGGATGTTTGGACTGTTCTGCCAGTGAGTGTACCCGCATTTATATCATCGGCGTTAAGATGTCCCCTGACAATTAAACTATCAATCCCATTCCACCTCATATAATTAGTACCATTGCCAATGTCAAGTTTAGGTCTATTGTCACTAAAACCAAGGAAGAATCCAGAACTTGTATCGGAATAAGCGTCTTTATTAGCCGACCTTATTGCTCCGTATGTTGAGTCTGTGCTACCGATAGTTAAGTTCCTGAGAATCGTTGCGTCTTCAGCTAACAATAATCCCGTAGCTATGCTTGAGAACGTAGCCCCAAACGTAGTCCAGTGTGCAACGTTCCACGCCTCAGGCGTACTTGGCGAAACATAATTATATATATAGTATGTTGACCCGTATTTAACCACATCTCTCCGTACCGAATTGATATTATAATAAACTAATGTTGGGTCATAAACTCCACGATAAACAATGCCAGCACCAATAGCCCCATCTGCCCCATTGGAACCTGTCGCTCCGGTTAGGCCAGTATTTCCAGTTGCGCCCTTACTAGCATAGACGCTCCAATAAGTAGTGCTATCGGGCGGCGATTTATTAATATTAGTTCCGCTCGTATGAATATCAATATAGCTAGCACCCAACCATGTAACCCAATCACCGCGATAATAAGTTTCGGCCCCAGACCATCCGCCTCTATATACGGGAGCAGGGAAAGTGTCGCCACTTGCCGATTGGTATAGTGTTCCCTTTAATATAAGTTGCCCGCTCTGCCATTTTAAATAAGAATCGCCATTGCCTAAATTCATTTTAGTGCCTAGGCTATCGCCAACCCAGAAGCCATCGGTCGTATCTGTATATGCTGATTTATGTATGAGATAGTTAATACCATCGAATGTTCCAGTCTTTATACTGCCTCCATTGATACTGGTATAAGACCTTACCCATGCGCCACCATTATAAGTCCAAGGTGCATCGCCATCATTAGTATCAATCCAAATATCACCAGCTTTAATAGCTCTCTTCGCCCCACCAGGTTGGCCGTTATCAAAAAGATAAATAGAGTCAGGCGCAGTATCGGCACGCGTTACAGCAACTCCTTGTATTGGCCTTAGGCTATCATCCCAAACAGTGTAAGAACTTATATATAAATTACCAGCGCTTAGACTGGTATTCTTAACTCTGCCATAAATTGTTCCATCTGTAAGACTATCCAGATTCATTGTGAAATAGAAACTGTCACTTAATCCTAGATAAGTTTTTAGACTATCGGCTCGAATCTTAAAACTTCTTGTGGTATCAGACATATCTTGAACTAAAAAGTAGTCTATGTTTGACACGGGACGAGATAAACTTCTAAGTTTCCACATTTTTATTGTGGTAGTTTGCGGAATTACTTCCTGTAAACCTACAACAGAAAGCAAGGCAAACGTGATTCCAAATATTATTTTCTTAAACATTTAATCCCCTTTATGCGGGAGAAACACTTGCGGAACTTGATAATGTTTCGTACCCAATATACCAATCAATCGCACCGTTTCGGTCATTCGAACTATATAGACTTAAAACTCCGGGTGTTACTATAATTGCCGTCATACTTCCAAACAAAACGCCTTCATCTGAAGAAAGCACCATCGCATTAGCGGCAGTTCCGGTTATGTGAAAAATCCTTCTCACACCAGCACCAGAATCTACAACTGCGCATAGAGGTATTATTTGTCCATCCGTAGAAGTGTAGCGTAAATTAATATTTGCTCCCGATATTGCCGTAGTGGTTACATGTCCTATAATCGATGTAATTTTAATTGCTCCTCCAGAAACATTAAACATAGCCTGATAGCCGGTGGCTATTCCCAATGTTTTTTTTGCACAT